>ERZ773044.129-NODE-129-length-40918-cov-7.57147_pt1 | contig 40918 bp, 30 predicted proteins | sample MGYA00511897_ERZ773044 | MGnify/ENA primary metagenome ERZ773044 (study PRJEB29015, sample SAMEA2738116) | human oral metagenome | biome: human oral; feature: human-associated habitat; material: saliva | place: China | collected 2170 ...
CCGCCTTTATGTTTTATGCCGGGCGTTTAGAGCTCAGTAATTTCTTCCGCTACGGGGCCGCTGTATTCGGTGGGCAGCTCGGTTTCGGTACCGGTCACGATGCTCACCACGGTGTTGAGCACCTGCTGCACGGACTTCTCGCCCACCCACAGGTGCTTGCAACCTTCAAAGGGAAGAACCTGGGTGCGCGGTACCGCCGCGAAACGCACACGCGCCGCCGGAGGCTGCAGGTAGTCGTCGTGCTCGGGAACCAGCGCGTACAGCGGGTTCGAGATCTTGTTCCACTCGTCCAGCTCGGCCGGGTGCACGCGGTGCAACGGAGGGGAAAGCAGAATAGCGCCGGTGAACTCGTTCGCGTATTCGGGCGCGTACTTGAGCACCAGCTCGGTGCCGAAGGACCAGCCGACCAGCCAGGGGTTCGGCAGGGCGCGCTCGCGCACAAACTTCAGGATTGCGTCAAAGTCCTTCTTCTCGGCGAATCCTCCGTCAAAGACACCCTCGCTGGTGCCGCGAATCGAGGAGGTGCCGCGCGTGTTGAAGCGTAGCACCGCGATGTTCGCCAGGGCCGGCAGGCGGAAGGACGCCTTCTTGTACACGTGGGAGTCCATGTAGCCGCCGTGAGTGGGCAGCGGGTGGAAGGTCACCAGGGTCGCCTTGATCTCGCCCTCGGGCAGGGCCAGCTCGCCGACCAGGCGCTTGCCGTCGGCGGTGGTCACGACGAAGTTCTCGCGGCGTGCCGGTAGCACGGTGCGTGCCTTAATGGGGGTGGGTTCTGCGGGGGTGCTGAAGACGTAGCGGGCGGGATTGAATTCCTGCTCGCGGGTAACCTCTGCGGTGCTCATGGGGTTCCTTCACTCTTGAGATGTACGCGCGTGCGCGTCTGTCATTCTTCTAACGTTGGGGTTTCTAGCGTCTGGGTGCCGGATTACCCGACGCGATGCTCTGCCGCGGCTATTTGCGGCGGGTCCTCCAGCAGTGCTGGTGCCAGTGCCGGCGTTCGTCGATGGCCCTTGAACGTCCCAGCGTGTGGCTCTCCTGCCACACCACCAGATGCGCGGTTCCCGGCGGAATCGGGCGGTAACATTCGGGGCATGTGTAGGTTTTACGGGCGTTCACCGCCGGAATGTACTGCACGAGCCAATCGCCGAAGCGGTCGCTCTCCAGGCGGGGCGCGGGGTCAAGAATCCTGCTGATGTCCCGTCCCGCGGGTGCACTACGGTGCCACTTATCGCTGGTGGTACCGGACGCTCGCTTACCGGGGTGATTCTTACGTGCCATGAGCCCTATTCTACCGCGCCCGCTCCTGCCCTCTCCCCCGAGGCTGCGGATACCTGCTAGAGTGGACGGATGCGTATTGTCATTGCTGAATGTTCCGTTGATTACGAGGGCCGCTTGCGTGCCCACCTTCCTCGCGCCACTCGCCTGCTCATGGTGAAGAACGACGGCTCGGTTCTCATTCACTCCGACGGCGGCTCCTACAAGCCCCTGAACTGGATGAGCCCTCCCTGTTCCCTGCTGGTGGCTGAGCGTGAGGACGTTCCGCAGAGCATCCGTGAGGACCTGGAGCCCGACGTTCAGCAGCTCTGGACGGTGCAGGCCGCCAAGAGCGACGACCGTCTGCTCATTCGCATCTACAGCATCGAGCACGAGCACTCCACCGACCTGGGCGTGGACCCGGGCCTCATCAAGGACGGCGTGGAGGCCGACCTGCAGCGCCTGCTCGCCGAGCAGATCCACACCCTGGGCGAGGGCTACTCCCTCGTGCGCCGCGAATTTCCCACCGCGATTGGCCCGGTCGACATCATGGCCAAGGACGCGCACGGCGTCTCCGTGGCGGTCGAGCTCAAGCGTGTGGGCGATATCGACGGCGTGGAGCAGCTCACCCGCTACCTGGAGCTGCTCAACCGTGACCCGCTGCTAGCGCCGGTGCAGGGCGTATTCGCCGCTCAGACCATCAAACCGCAGGCCCGCACCCTGGCCGAGGACCGCGGCATCCGCTGCGTGAGCCTGGACTACGACGCCATGCGCGGCGTGGACGACAGCGCGGACCGACTGTTCTAAGCAGCTCTAGACAACTCATAGGGGCGCCTCCTGTTATTGGGAGGCGCCCCTCTTCTGCGCACACAACGTAGCCCGGATACGCCAATCGCCGGTGCCTCTCCCCTTGCGAGGTCGGGCACCGGCGATTGCTATATCACCGAGTCCAGGCGAGGCCTAGACCTGTGCGTGCTTGGCGGCGATGGTCACGTGATCGTTCGAGACGGTCAAGAAACCAGCGTTGAGGGTGGTCTTAATGGTTTCGCCCTCAACAGGTTCGATGAGCAGCTCGCCGTCCTGTGCCAGCAGCGCGCAGGTGGGGATCATGCCCGGCAGAATACCGAGCTCACCGTCGACGGAGCGTGCGCGAACGTAGTTCGCCTCACCGGTCCACACCGTGCGCTCGCGGGAAACGACTTCAACTTTCAGAGCCATGATTACTTAGCTCCAGTCTGTGCCTTGATTTCCTCGTAGCGGCGCATAACGTCGTCCATACCACCAATGTTGTAGAACGCCTGCTCGGGGATGTGGTCGACATCGCCGTTGCAGATCATCTGGAAGGACTCGATGGTGTCCTTCAGCGGCACGGTCGAACCCTCGACACCGGTGAACTGCTTTGCAGTGTAGGTGTTCTGGGAGAGGAACTGCTCGATACGACGTGCGCGAGCCACGACAATCTTCTGCTCCTCGGAGAGCTCGTCCACACCCAGAATTGCGATGATATCCTGCAGTTCCTTGTTTTCCTGCAGAATAGCCTTCACGCGAATTGCGGTGTCGTAGTGCTCCTGGCCGATGTACTGGGGGTCCAGAATTCGGGAGGTGGAGGACAGCGGGTCGATTGCCGGGTACAGACCGCGCGATGCGATTTCACGAGAGAGCTCGGTGGTCGCATCCAGGTGCGCGAAGGTAGTTGCCGGCGCCGGGTCGGTGTAGTCATCCGCAGGCACGTAAATTGCCTGCATGGAGGTGATGGAGTGACCGCGGGTCGAGGTAATACGCTCCTGCAGCAGACCCATTTCGTCCGCCAGGTTCGGCTGGTAACCCACTGCGGAGGGCATGCGGCCCAGCAGGGTGGAAACCTCAGAACCTGCCTGAGTGAAACGGAAGATGTTGTCGATGAAGAGCAGCACGTCCTGGTTCTGAACATCGCGGAAGTACTCCGCCATGGTCAGACCGGTCAGTGCCACGCGCAGACGGGTTCCCGGGGGCTCATCCATCTGGCCGAACACGAGGGCGGTGTCCTTCAGAACGCCTGCCTCTTCCATTTCGACCCACAGGTCGTTACCCTCACGGGTACGCTCGCCCACACCGGTGAACACGGAGGTACCACCGAAGTTACGAGCCACACGGGTAATCATTTCCTGGATCAGCACGGTCTTACCCACGCCTGCACCACCGAACAGACCAATCTTACCGCCCTTGATGTAGGGGGTCAGAAGGTCGATAGACTTGATGCCGGTCTCCAGCATTTCGGTGGAGCCTTCCAGCTCTGCGAAGCCGGGAGCGGCACGGTGGATCGGCCAGTAGGTGTCAGCCTTGATCTCGGAGTTCGGCACGTCGAGGGCGTCACCGAGCACGTTGAAGAGGTGACCCTTCACGCCGTCACCGACGGGAACGGAAATCGGTGCGCCGGTGTCGACCACAGCCTGACCGCGGACCAGGCCGTCGGTCTGCTGCAGGGAGATGGCGCGAACAATCGAGTCGCCCAGATGCTGAGCGGTCTCGAAGGTGATGGTGCGGGTGCGGCCGTCGAGGGTCAGCTCGGTAGTCAGAGCGTTGTAAATCTCGGGGACCTGACCGGCGGGGAACTCGACGTCGACCACGGGGCCGATGACGCGGGCAATACGACCCGTTGCGCCCTGAGTCGGTGCGGAGACCGAATCGTTGTAGGTGGCAGTCATATTTCTCACTTACTTAGAAAGTTTGGACAGTTGATGGCTTCGTTGGCGTACCAATACTAGGAGCCGAGGGCGTCTGCGCCGCCCACGATTTCGGAGAGCTCCTGAGTAATTTCCGCCTGACGTGCGTTGTTCATCAAACGGGTGTACTTGGTAATCAGCGTCTCGGCGTTGTCGCCCGCGGTCTTCATTGCGCGCTGGCGGGAAGCCAGCTCACTTGCCGCTGCCTGCAGCAGGCAGGAGAAGATGCGGGAGGCGACGTAGCGCGGCAGTAGCTCGTTGAGCACTTCCTCGGCGGAGGGCTCGAACTCGAAGGATGCCGTCTGCTGGTACTCGTCTTCGCCCAGTTCCTGGTCGGGGACGATTTCCTCGCCCAGTTCCTTTGCCTCGCCCACGTGAATGGGTAGCAGACGCAGAATCTTCGGTTCCTGAACAACCATCGACTTGAATTCGGTGTACACGATGTGCAGCTCGTCCACGCCGCCCTCCTCGAAGGGCAGGTCGTAGGCTTCAAGTAGCGCATCGCGAATCTCGACGGCGGTTTCGACGCGGGGTGCATCGGTGTGGCCTTCCCACGCACGGGCATAGGGGCGCTCACGGAACTCGAAGTACGACTTGGCCTTACGGCCCACCAGGTACAGCTGAACTTCCTGGCCGTTCGAGCGCAGCTTCTCAATCAGAGATTCGGTGCGGCGCAGGATGGCGGAGGAGTACGAGCCGGCCAGACCGCGGTCACTGGTGACGACCAGGATTGCGGAGCGGCGGTGTTCGTAGGTACCAAACTCGTGCGGCTTGTGAATCAGCGGGTGCTGAATACCCTTCTGGGTCGCAACCGCAGTCACCACGCGGGTCAGAGCGTTCGCGTAAGGGCCGGCTGCCTGAGCAGCGTTACGAGCCTTGTTAATGCGGGAGGTCGCGATCATCTCCATCGCCTTGAAGATCTTCTTCATGGACGACGTCGAAGCAATCTTCTGTCGGTAAACCCTAATCTGGGCTCCCATAGAGCTTCCTTTCTCCTGCTCGTCTGCCCCGCCCCGACCCTAGAGCCGGGGCGGGCAGGGAGCGAGGACTAATCGCTAACCGATGGTTTCCTGGGTGATGTCGCTATCGCGAGCTGCCTTGTGCTCCTCGTGACCTGCGTCGACGAGGTGGCTGCTGCCTTCAGACTGGAAACCCTGCTTGAACTCGGTCACCGCGGTCTTCAGAGCGGCAACGGTGTCGTCCTCAAGCTTGCCGGAGGAGGCGATGTCGGTCAGGACCGAGGTCTTGTGACGCAGGTACTCGATGAAGCCTGCCTCGAAGCGCAGCACGTCGGAGACCTCAATGTCGTCGAGGTAGCCGTTGGTGCCGGCCCAGATGGAGACAACCTGCTCCTCGACGGCGTACGGGGTGTACTGCGGCTGACGCAGCAGCTCGGTCAGGCGGGAACCGCGGGTCAGCTGAGCCTTGGTGGCGTCGTCCAGGTCGGATGCGAACATCGCGAACGCTTCCATCGCACGGTACTGTGCCAGCTCCAGCTTCAGGGTACCGGAGACCTTCTTCATAGCCTTGGTCTGTGCGGCACCACCAACACGGGAGACGGAGATACCGACGTCCACTGCCGGGCGCTGGTTAGCGTTGAACAGATCGGACTGCAGGAAGATCTGGCCGTCAGTAATGGAGATGACGTTGGTCGGGATGAAGGCGGAAACGTCGTTTGCCTTGGTTTCAATGATCGGGAAGCCGGTCATCGAGCCTGCGCCCAGGTCGTCGGAGAGCTTAGCGCAACGCTCCAGCAGGCGGGAGTGCAGGTAGAAGACGTCACCGGGGTATGCTTCACGTCCCGGCGGGCGGCGCAACAACAGGGACACGGCGCGGTATGCTTCTGCCTGCTTCGACAGGTCGTCGAAGATGATGAGAACGTGCTTACCGCCGTACATCCAGTGCTGGCCGATAGCCGAACCGGTGTAGGGTGCCAGGTACTTGAAGCCGGCTGCGTCGGATGCGGGAGATGCCACGATGGTGGTGTACTCCAGCGCGCCGCGGGTCTCCAGGGTGTGGCGAACAGCCGCAATGGTGGATGCCTTCTGGCCGACGGCCACGTAGATGCATCGAACCTGCTTGTTGGGGTCGCCCGAAGCCCAGTTGTCCTTCTGGTTCAGGATGGTGTCGATCGCGATAGCGGTCTTACCGGTCTGGCGGTCACCAATAATCAGCTGACGCTGACCGCGGCCGATCGGAATCATCGAGTCGATTGCCTTCAGACCGGTCTGCAGCGGCTCGTGAACCGACTTACGCTGGGTCACGCCGGGAGCCTGCAGCTCCAGTGCGCGGCGGCCTTCAGCCTCGATGGGGCCCAGGTCGTCAATCGGGTTACCGAGGGGGTCAACAACGCGACCGAGGTACGCGTCGCCAACGGGCACCGAGAGAACCTCACCGGTGCGGTGTACAACCTGACCCTCTTCAATACCGGTGAAGTCACCCAGGACAATCACACCAATATTGCGGGTATCCAGGTTCTGTGCGAGGCCGAGGGTGCCGTCTTCGAAACGAAGCAGCTCATTCGCCATCACCGAGGGAAGGCCCTCGACGCGAGCGATACCGTCGGAGGCCGATACAACTCGACCCACCTCAACACGTTCTGCATTGCCGGGTTCGTAAGACGCTGCAAACTCGTTCAGCGCATTACGGACATCATCGGCATTGATGGTCAGTTCGGCCATCTTGTGTCCCTGCTCTCTCATTGTGGTTACGTTCCATCAATGGAACTAACCGAAACTTGCAATTCGGGTTCAACGGGCGGGCCATGCCGCCTCCGCGTTGGAGGAGGCATACGCCGCGCACCCGCCTACCCGAGGTATCTTCTAAATCACCGTTGCGACGAACGGTTCAGCGTCGCTAGCTTGAGCCGCTAGCCGATGGAACGAGACAGGTCGGACATACGGGTCTCGACGGTACCGTCGATCACCTCGTCGCCCACCTGAACACGCAAACCGCCCAGAACGGCGGGATCCACCGAAACGTCGAGCTTCAGCTCGCGGCCGTACACGGCGTTGAGTGCGCGACCGAGACGTTCAAGCTGTGCCTGCGACAGGTTGATTGCGCTGGTAACGCGCGCAATGTAACGGTTCTGTCGCTTGACGATGATTTCTGCGAACTCATCGGCAGCCCGCGCGGCGTGAAGGCCACGAGGATTAGAGCCAACTCGTTCGAGCAGAAGCACACCCTCGGCGGTGGTGGCGGGGCCACCGAGCGCCACGGCGAGCTTCTTCTTTGCTTCTTTGCTTGCCTGATGGTCGGACAGCGCTTCCTGCGCCTGAGCGTTGGAATCAACGGTACGCACAAAGGTGAGTAGTTCGTTGAGTACCTCGTCCAGGGCATCCACGCCACCGCGAGACTGAGCCGATGCGATCACGGCGAGCACCGCTGCACGTTCCAGGGCATCCGACAGATCGGAATCCTCGGACCAGCGCTGAGCCACCGCGTTGGTGAGCACAGCCATGGCCTGCGAAGAGATCTTACCGTCAAAAACGGAATTGACGATTCCCTGGCGGGCCGCTGCGTCACGCGAAGAATCGGTGACGGCGCGGCGAAGGGTGCCGTTGTGGTCGAGCACGTCGACCAGTGCGAAAAGCTCGCCCGCAAGCTTCAGAGGCTGCAGGGAAGCGTGGGCTTCCAGAACCTCTTCCACCTTGCTCAGTGATTCAGTAGATACTCCTGCCATTACCGAGCCGCACCTGCGTTCTGCTTCTCGGTTTCAAGGTCAGCAAGAAAACGATCTACCACACGGGCCGATCGCTCATCATCGTTGAGGGCTTCGCCCACAATCTTGCCGGCAAGGGTGGTAGCCAGAGTGCCAACCTCGGAACGGAGGGACACTGCTGCTGCCGCACGCTCTGCCTCGATAGCCTTCAACGCATTATCGCTAATGCGCTGTGCTTCAGCGGTTGCACGCTCGCGAGCGTCGGCAATGATTGCCTCGCCCTCTGCGCGTGCCTCTTCACGAATCTTCTGAGCCTCCAGTCGAGCGCTTTCGAGCTGCTGGGTGTACTCATCGCGAGCCGCTGCAGCCTCTGCCTGTGCCTTCTCGGCCTTGGCAAGGCCACCTTCGATTGCTTCCTTACGGTCCTGGTAGATCTTCTCGAACGCCGGGACGACGTACTTAGCAACGATGTAGTAGAGGATCAGGAATCCGATGAGGGTAATGACAATTTCCCCGACGTCGGGAATGAGGGGGTTCGAAGCTGCCTCCGCTCCCCCTTCGCTTGCCAGATAAATCATGGAGGGAATCCTGTTCTATGGGATGGGTCGTTTAGGATGTGGCGGAGCCGGTTACTTGATGAAGACGAGAACCAGGCCCAGAATTGCCAGTGCCTCGACCAGTGCGAAGCCCAGGAACAGCATGGGCTGCAGAGTCTTCTGAGACTCGGGCTGACGAGCAACGCTGGTCATGTAAGCCGCGAAGACCAGACCCACGCCGATGCCGCCGCCGATAGCTGCCAGACCGTAGCCAACCGCAGTGATGGAACCAACCATTATTTTTCCTTTCAACAGTGCTCAACCGGGAACATACCCGAACAGAGCAGAGTTTGATTTGAGTTATAGCCCGCACAATGAACGTGTGGGTTGCTTTATTCTTGTCCGGAGCCGGTACCCCAGCCCCGAACGCGAAAACCTAATAAAAAATTTAGAGTGTCAGCAAACTGACTAGTGACCCTCAGAAACCGAGCCCTGCAGGTACACAGCCAGCAGCAGAGCGAACACGTACGCCTGGATGCACTGAATCATGAATTCCAGGAAGTACAGGAACAGGCCCAGGGCGCCGGGAGCGATGGCGGCCAGGTAGCCGATACCGCCCAGAGCCTCAACCATGTAAGTCACCATGCTGGAGGCAACCATCAGCGCCAGGTGACCACCGAACATGGTGGCGAACAGACGCAGTGCGTGGGTTGCGGGGCGAATCAGCATGTTCGAGAAGAACTCGATCGGGATCAGAATGGGGTAAATCCAGAACGGCAGGCCCGCAGGCATGGTGATGTCCTTGAAGAAGCCGCCCAGGCCCTTGCGCTTGATGCCCACGCCGACCCAGGTCAGGTATGCCACGCCAGCCAGCGCGTAGGCGCTACCGGGGTGGGAGAAGGAGGGCAGCTGGATGAACGGAATCGCGCCGTAAAGGTTGTTCACCAGAACAAAGAAGAAGGAGGCGAACAGAATCGGGACGAAAGGCTTGTAGTGCTGAACGCCCAGAGTTTCCTTGCCCAGAGAGTTGCGAGCAAACAGGTAGCCGGATTCAGCGATGAACTGAGTCTTCCCGGGAACCATGGCACGCTTGCGTGCTGCGGTGAGGAAGAAGACCGCAATAATCACCACGGAGAGTAGCACCAGCACGTTCTGCTTACCAAAGGCGAAATCACCAATGGTGAAGAAGGGGGGAAGATGCATGTCTTCGGGGTTCGGCGGAACATAGGCCCCGGCTTCCGCGAGGATCAACCCGTTCTCGATCAAAGCAAGTCCTTTCTTGCTGCTTGTGGCTATCAAGAGCCCATGCCAGCTCTTGCGTGACTGACATGCTAACTACATGGATGAATGTGTGACCTAGCGGTCCGCGTTCAATGACCTAGCGGTCCGTATTCTGCCTGGTCATGTGGGTAAAGACGAGGGTCAAACCTCCGACAGCGCCAATCAAGACGCCAACCCACACCAGCCAGGTGGTGGAGAAGACCAGGTCACCGAGGTAACCAATACCTCCCCACACCGCAACGCCGATGATCAGGTAGAGAATTGACATCACGGCGCCGGAGAGACCTCCGCCGGATACCAATTCTCCGGTGGTGCGGAGCTTTCGATCTCCGTCCCACCACTTCTTCTCCTCGGCCAAACGTATATTCCTTTCAAACACCTATCGTGTTACCGACTATGGTCTTCCGAGTCGGTGTCGAAGTACAAAATTCTCAATCGTGCAATGCTGACTGTCTCAATAACAATCCACAGAATCACGCCGGTGCATGCGCCTGCGAGAGTCCAACCGTGCCTCAGGTTCTCTGGGAACGGCACAAACATCAACACCAGACCGAGCAGGGCAATCTTCACGAGGTAGCTCACCACCAGCGATTTGGGTACGCCCCAGTCGAAAATGGGAGCAACAAGCATAACCAATACGCCCAGAGTGAAGCATATATAGATTATCAGAAAGCCCAATGTTATTCCTAGCGCGCCCACGGGGCCCGCAAACAGGCACGCACTCATCATACCGCCGAACCAAGCCAGCAAAGAGTATGCCGATACCCTGTAGAACAAAAATTTCCAGGAAAGCTCTTGACTCTCGTAAGAAGATGCCCTCAGTCCTACCCGGGCACGCTCTCGGCGACGTTCCCGCTGTTTCTTTCGTTCAGCGGGTGGGTACCACAGAACATCGGCCACGCGCCTCCAGACAGGCTCTGCTGCAGCCTCCTTTTGAGGTTGTGGCGACCTAGACACCATTAGTGTTTCTCCCCACGGTTCTGTTTCGACTGAGGCGCAGAAGAGTGCTCATTAGAAGGCTGCTCCGCGCAATCTTTCACCGACTCCGGAATGATGGGCGCGGGATGCAGGGAAGTCGGTTCCACCCGCTCCGGGGTTGCGGGAACACCGGTCGCAGAAGAAGACGAGGTGCCCCGACCCGCCTTCTTCGGGGCTGCCGGCTGCTCCGCGGGAGAAGCCGACGAGGGGGTACCGGCCTCGACAGAGGAGCCGCCCTTCGCCGCCTTCGTCAGGTCAATCGTTGAGCTGGGGGCTTCACCACCAAAAAGCTGCGGCATGCGCAGGTACACGGCCAGCACGGCGAGCGCCACAAGCACCACGCCGAGCGCGGCAAAACCAGCACCCGAGGTGTACAGGTCGGAGGCGAAGGCCAGCAGGACCCACACCAAAATCGTCACGCCCGTAACCACTGCGGTCGATCCCAGGTGGCTGAAGCCCACGTCCGTCAGGCGCTGATACACGTGGGTGCGGTGCGGCTTGTACCACTGCTCCCCCGCCATGAAGCGGCGGAAGAGAGTCGAACCGGCATCGGCCAGGTAGGTGACGAGAGGAGCGAAGGCCAGCAGCACCGGAACGTCAGCAAACCAGGCGCCCACCGCCAGAGTCCCCAGGGCCGTGCCCAGCACGTAGGAACCGGCATCCCCCAGAAAGACGTTCTTGCCCGGGCGCACGTTCCACGGCAGAAACGCCAGGTACGCGCCGGCCACCGCCACACCCCCCATAGCCAGCCAGGGCAGGTTGACCATCCAACCGGTCAGCGCGTACGCCAAACCGGCCACCAGGCCGTGAGCACCCGAGATGCCGTTGATGCCGTCCATAAAGTTGGCCACGTTAATGTAGCCCGCGATGAACACGGCACCGACCACCACCAGCAGCGGGTTGGTACCCTGAACCGTCGCGAAGCTAACGCTCACCAGCACACCGATGACCAGCTGCAGGGCAGCGCGACGAACGATACTCACGCCGCGAATATCTTCGAGCCAGCCCAGGACCAGGGAGAAAAGCATGGCGGCGGCAATCGTGATGGCCAGCTGCAGGGACTCGGCGGAGCGGTAGGTCCAGCCCAGCAGGGTCGCCACGAGGAAAGCCAGCAGGGTCGCCGCGGCCGTCGCCAGGCCCATGCCGCGGTAGGTCGGCGTGGTGTGTGAGGACCGTTCGTTGGGGATGTCCACCATGTTGTAGCGATGCAGAATCGGACGCACCGCAAAGGGCAGGAGGGCACCGGCAATCACCGCAAGAACGAAAATGCTCGTTAGCTCGGGAAAGGAGGTCATGATGGCTCCGGGTCGTACTGTCTTGTGAATGTGTTTATCGTATGGCTCCGCCGACCCCGGGGCGCCGGGAAGACGCTCCGATAGGGGCGGCGTCGAAGAGCCGGTCGGTTAGAAGGTCTGCGCGTTCTCCAGGGTGCGCGGATCGGGTGCGCGCTCCAGGCCGTGGCGTTCGTAGCCGCTGTGCTCGCGGTAGTTCTGAATCCACAGCTCGTAATCCAGCTCGTCCGGGTTCAGGGCCGGCGCGCTCGAGCGTGAAATGTAGCGGTTCTCCTCGCTGGGCACGAGCTTCTCCGTATCGCCGAAGAGCGTCTCGTCTAGCTTCTCGCCCTTGCGCAGGCCAATCTCCTTGATCTCGACGTCATAGCGTTCGTAGGCCTGGCGCATCGCCTTGGCCACGTCCAGGATCTTGACCGGTTGCCCCATGTCCAGCACCATAACCTCGCCCGGACGACCAATCGCACCGGCCAGCATCACGAGCAGGCAGGCATCCGCGATGAGCATGAAGTAGCGGGTCGCGCGCTTATCGGTCAGGGTAATCGGGCCGCCAGAGAGAATCTGCTTGGTGAAAAGCGGCTTAATCGAGCCGCGCGAACCAAACACGTTGCCGAATCGCACCGAAACGTAGGTGTTGCCGGTTTTCTCGCCAAAGTACGCGGTCAGGCGCTCCGCCACGCGCTTGGACTGGCCCAGGGCCGTCTTCGGGTCCGCCGCCTTATCGGTCGAGACGTTTACGAAGGTCTTTACACCCACGGCTTCGGCGGCACGCAAGACGTTCAGGGTGCCCAGGGAGTTCGTCTTCCAAGCCTCCTGCGGGTAGGCCTCCAGCGCCGACACGTGCTTCAGCGCGGCGGCGTGGAACACTACCTCGGGGCGGCGCTCCCGGAAAATCTCCAGCAGGGTATCGCCCTCGCGAATATCCGCGAGGATGATGCGGTCGTCATCCAGGCTTGACTCGTGCGTAATCGATACCTTGGTGTCCATCAGCAGAGTCTCGTCGTGGTCGAGCATCATCAGGGTCTCGGGCTCAAATTCGCTAATCTGGCGGCAGAGCTCAGAACCAATCGAACCACCAGCACCCGTCACCAGAACGCGCTTGCCGTGCAGGTACGAACGGAGGATATCGCGATCGATATCGTAGTTAATCTCACCGCGGATTACGCGCATCAGGTCGTTATCGCTCGCGTTCACCAGGCGCTCACCCATCAGGCGGGCGTTCGCGCTGCTGATACGCTGCACCTCAACCTTCAGGCGACGCATGCGCTCGCAGAAGGCCTCAAAATAGTCCTCCGGCATATCGGAAATCGTGACGATCACCTTGTGAGTGCCCGATTCGCGAATCGCGCGCTCCAGCTCGCGGTAGGTCGTAATCACCTGGATACCGTGGAACTTAGTGCCGGCCTTCAGCGGGTCATCGTCGAAGACCGCCACGGGGCGCAGCTTCGCCTCCTCATCGTGCAGCATGGAATCCATCACCATGCCGCCGATGAAACCGGCGCCGTACACGATCACCGGTTCGCCCGTCAGCTCACGCACCGCGCCGCGCTCGGTGTAGACGCGCTTGGCCATGCGGGCACCGGCCATCATAATCAGGCTGAACGCCGCGGCAATCGCGGGCACACTGTGCGGAATGTGCGGCAGGCCAACAAGCTCGTCCACAAAGGAGAAACCGGTCAGCACCACGCCCGTGCTCAGCGCCGCCGCCGCGGCGCGCCACGACTCGTCGAAGGATCCGTAGGAGTACACGCCGTTATAAATCTTGGCTGCCGCCAAACCGAAAATCAGCTGTAGCAGTACCGCCCCGGCGGCCGTAATCGTCAGCGAAATGGGATGGATGATATCAAACACCGAGCCATTGCTAAGTAGCACGCTATAGCGCAGCATGTACGCGAACAGCACCGCAAGAACCCAGGCGCTCGAGTCAATCAGCGCCTGCGCAATCAGCCACCACGGCTTGCGCTCGTACAGACGATTCACCAGAACGGCCCCGGAATCGCCCTCCGTCATCAGCGTGCCGCGCTGAGCAGCACGTCGTACCGCCTCGTGGGCGTCAGATTTCAGCTGGGCCATTAAAAGCCTCCTTCAGATGCGGCACCGGTGAAACGGTCCGAAGATGAGCGAGTAGAGGATGCGCGTGCGGCCACGGTGGACAGCGCGCGGAAAGCGTTGCGGCGCAGGGATTCGGGCACGAAGCGGTACACGCTGCGCACCGCCATGTTCTGCGCCCAGCGGGCCTTCGAAATGGCGTGGCCCGTGTACAGTCGGCGTTGAATCGCCCAGTCCTGCTTCCAGGCGTCCACTCCCCCGCGCTTCGTGTAGGCGCCGGCGCCCACGCGGTAACGCACGAGAGGTGCGGGCAGGTTGCCCAGGCGGTAGCCGGCGTCGCGCAGACGCATCCACAGCCACCAGTCCTCGGCACCGGGCACGTACTCGTAACCGCCGAGGGTCTGCACAGCGCTCTTACGGAATGCCACCGAGGGGTGGTAGATCGGGTTACGCGAATCCATAGCGCGAAGCAGCCGTTCAGGATCGACGATGGCCTCGCGGACCGACTCAACCGCCGAGTTATTCTCGTTGACCTCGAGCATGGCCGAGCCGAGCAGCGCGTAGCCGCCCTCTGCCAGGGCCGGAATCAGCTCGGCGAAGCGGGTGGGTTCGGAGATATCGTCAGAATCGGCGCGCGCCACCAGCTCGTAGCTGCAGGCCTGCAGACCCGCGTTCAGGGCCTCGGCCAAACCCACGTTCTGCGGTAGCTCCACGAGCTGAATCGGCGGGCAATCCAGGTTCTCGGCGCGGGCACCCCAGCGGTCCACCACGGCGCGCAGCTCGGGGGTGAGCGGACCGTCCAGAACCAGCACGAGCTCGGAGGGGCGCAGGGTCTGGTTCAACAGATTCGATTCCAGCGCCTGTTCCAAGTACGCGGGGTTCTCCTTCGCGTACACGCTCATGAGCACCGAGAAGTCGGGGGCGGAGCTCACGCATCCAGCGGCCCCGGCGTTCCCGGTCACGACCGGCTCGGGGTTCGAGGCCGGAACGCCGTAGCGCCCCGGGAAGGTCAGCGGGTAGATGCCCTCCAGCACCCGGCGGTTCGGGGTGGGCGGGCGCAGGCCGTCACGCAGACCGTTCAGGAAGTACCCCAGGTAGGTACGGCGGTCGTCGGTACGAAGCAGGGTGGAGACCCACAGGCGGGCCGAAGAACCACCGTAGAGCAGCTTTTCCAGCGGGTTCAGGGTACGCGAGCGCGTAAACACCCACAGCTTATTGCGCACGTCGTTATAGAAGCGCGGGCCGGGGTTGGCGTTTGTCGTGCCGAAGGTCTTGGTGTGGTGCTTCGCCACCGAGGAAGGCACCGCAATGCCGTCGCGGTGGTGAATCAGGCGGGTCGAGAATTCGAAATCGTCGTTCCAGATGAAGAATTCGGCGATGGGCAGGCCGCCGTTACGGCGGATGGCCTGCGCGTCCATGAGAATCGAGACGAAGGAGGCGCTGCGAATCGGGCGGGCCCCCACCGCGCGGGCGCGGGCGTGGCGCTGCTCCCCCGCCGCGAACATCGTGCGAGGGGTGTTCATGGGGTGGTCCTCACCGTTCGTCCACACCACGCGAGAGGCCACCACCGCGGGGCGTTCGGCGGGAACCTCGGAGTAGCCGAGCCACGCCTCAACGGCTTCGGCCAGGGTGTTCTCGGTCGGCTCGGTGTCATCATCCATGACCCACACGAGGTCGGGGTTGTGGCGTTCCAGGGCGCGGTCGATGCCCACCGCGAAACCGCCGGCGCCGCCCATGTTCTGCCGCAGGGTAATGCGGTCCACCGGCAGCTCGTACTCCAGGGAGTCCAGGTATGCGGCGGTGTCATCGGTGGAAGCGTTATCGACGATGACCACGGCGACCGGGCGCATCCGGCCCGAGGCGATGCCCGCCAGGGTCTTGGGTAGCAAATCGCGGCGGTTGTAGGTTACGACCACCGCGACGGTGCGGGGTTCGTGCTGACCGTCATGTTCGGCGGGGTGCTGGGCAGGCGCGGGTCGGTCGCTGTGCTGTTCTGCCATAGTGTTCTCCCTCCGCGGCGCCGAGGCACCTTATCCGTTCGACGTTGAGGTATATCCTTCTCCGCACGGGGACCGGGTGTTTCGGCGGTGCCCGCGACGCTCATGTATGAGGATATAACTCTCCAAAGTGACCATTTTACCGGGGTCTTCACCTCGAGGTGAATCTTCCCCCACTAACGCACCCATTATGACGCATATTCAACCTCAATCGGTTGTTTTTCCGTATGTCGGACTGCGCCGGCCCCGCGGCAGTTCACCCTTCACCGGAGGATGAATTATCCCTAAGGATTAGGCGGAGACATAGGTGGCGGGCGGGTATTACGGCCCGCGGCGAAACGGGGTCTGCCATCCCGCCGATGTTTCAAGGACGTTTTCGAGGATGCTTTCGACGACTCCCTGCACCTGACCCGTGCCCGAGTTGTGCCCGCCGTGCGAAAAAGCGACCAAAAACCGGTCACCGCCCCAACAATTCACCATAACCGGTGCAAATATGCGAAAGTTGAAATGACCCTGTTTTTCCCCGCACCGACCGCGGGCTTTTGAGAGGTAAAGACATGTCCGAATCCAGGTGGAAAGTCATTGGCGCCAGCGGCTTTGTTGGCTCCGCCATCGTTGCGCGTCTGAACGCAGAGGGTATCAGCGTCGATCCCATTGAAGCGCCCCGCCTCGCCACCCGCTCCCTTGACGTAGACAGCATTATCGACGAGGCAGAACAGCTGGAGGGCATCATCGATTCCCTCGCAGAAGCCTTCGCCAGCGCGCAGGTCGTGGTGAACGCCGCCGGCCTCGCCGCCCCGAACATGCAGGATCTGCCCCCGCTCATGGGTGCGAACGCCCTGCTGCCGGCTGTCATCGCGATTGCCGCCCAGCGCACCGGCGTGCGCCGCGTCATCCATCTCTCCTCCGCCGCTGTGCAGGGCCCCCGCCCCGTACTCGACGCATCCGAGGAGACCGCCCCCTTTAGCGCCTACTCGTTCTCCAAGACCCTTGGCGAGGAAGCGCTGCTCGACCTGCAGGATTACTTCCTGGAGGAGCATCCCGAGAGCGCACCCGAGCTGTGCATCCTGCGCGCAACCAGCGTTCAGGGTCGCGGCCGCCGCACGACCGAGCTCTTTGCCAAGATGGCTTCCTCCCCCTTCGCATCGGTGGCCGGTGCGGGCCAGGGTAAGTCCCCCGTCTCCAGCGTGTACGCGCTGGCCGAGTTCGTGGTGATGCTCGGAACCTTCCCCGGCGAGCTGCCCACCATCGTACTGCAGCCCTGGGAAGGCGCGACCGTCGCCTCCGCTTCGCTGGATGCGGGCCGCCGCAAGCCCCATCACCTGCCCGAGTGGCTCTGCCGCGCGGCCATCAAGGCCGGCTACAAGGTATCTGAGCTCATGAACGATAGGTTCTCCGGCTCCGTGCGTAAGGTCGAGGTCATGTGGTTCGGTCAGGGTATTGACGATTCCTGGGCCCGCAAGAACAACCTGCTACCCACCCCGCGCGTGCGCGAGGTACTGCGCACCGCCCACACGGCACTGGGTAAGAAGAAGGACCGCCGCTTCGCCAATAGCTAGGTGGCGCTGCCTCTGGCGAGAAAGCAGCCTAACGCGCGCGAGATAGCATAAGGGAACGCCCGATATATCTGTTGATATATCGGGCGTTCCCTTAAGTTTTACTCCTGAGTTCTAACCGTGGCCGGGCCTACAGGTGATCCTCGGCGGCTTCCGGAGCCTCGGTCTTAGATTCAGCCTCGGTCTCGGCCGCAGGCTCGGTCTTCTTCTGCTCAGCCTTAGCTTCAGTCTTCGGGGCGGCGGGTGCCTCGCCGAAGACCAGGGCGCGTGCGGTATCGGCAGAGACGGGCTGGACCTGCGGCTCATCCGCACGAATCGGCTTGGGGGTGTTATCGCGGTAGCCGCGCGAACGCTCCTGGTCCACCGAACTGATGCCGAAGCCCGAACCCAGCGCGCTCGTAGCACCCAGCAGGGAGGCGGCAATCGAACCAGCCGCGGGCGCCTCGGCGCGGCGGGCGGGTTCGCCGCTCACCGTATGGGTGCTGTCCCACTGCTCGTAGGCTTCGTCCAGGCCCTCCTGCTCGTCCAGCATCTGCTGGGAGGCGTCCGAGGCGCCCGACTCGTTCTGCGTGGGGGCCTGCGCCTCCTCCACCTTGCGGGCCGCCTGTTCGTCGGCCTCCGCGCGGGTCAGAATCGAGGGGACCACCTCGCGGAGCTCCTCAACGGGAATCGCGCCCTCGCGCACCACCACGTAGGGGAAGGAGGTGCAATCCAGGATGGTCGAGGGAGCCGGCTCGCGTTCGGTCACCACCGTGACGCCGTCCTCGTTGGGCTCGGACTCGTGCGGCTTCGGGCGGGGGCCGCCGTCAATAATCACCGCGACGTCCTCGCCCAGGGAGTCCATGGCGGCCTGAGCGGTCGCGGCGGCATCCTGGCCGGTCTTGTTTGCGCTCGAGACGGCCAACGGGCCGTGCTCGGTCAGCAGCTTCAGGGCAAACTCGTCGTCGGGAACACGCACCGCGACGGTGCCTCGAGTCTCACCCAGGTCCCAGCTCAGCGAGGGGTAGGCGTGAAGAATAACGGTCAGCGCGCCGGGCCAGAAGCGGTAGCCCAGGTCGTAGATGTCGTCCGGAACGTCGTCCACCACGCCGGCGAGCGCCGCGATGTCAAAGATGAGTACGGGCGGCGGCATGGTGCGGTCGCGGCCCTTATCTGCCAGCAGTTTGGCAACGCCCTGATGCGAGAAGGCATCGGCGGCAATACCGTAGACGGTATCGGTGGGCATCACAATCGTGTCGTGCGCCTTGAGGGCCTCGCGGGCGGCGTCCAGCGCCTCGCGGGTCTCGGTTTCAGTCGTTACGGGGTACAGCTTTGCAGTCACGGGTTATATTGTCTCACGTTTTATGGATTGCGGCGATACGCCGGGGAGGGTGCGCGTCACGGGGTTGACGCATCGCGCCTCGTCGGCGGCTGATACGGGGGTGCGGAGCGGAAGTGGATGCGCGGCGGCTCCGTTCGGTGGCCCTGCCCGGCTCGGAGGCTAGGAGTCGGCCCCGATGCTAGGAGCCTGCGGCGGCGGGTTTGTAGCCCGCGCTGTGCCGGGCCCTGCCGTTCAGGTCCCGCACTGGGTAGCACCGCTCGAAGCCAACACGCGCCAGGAGCTCAGCGACGGCTTCTTCCTGGGTGTCGTCGTGCTCCATCATGAAGAAGCCTCCGGGGGCCAGCAGCTCGTAGGCGCGCGCGGCGATGGCGGAGGGCATCTGCATGCCGTCTTCTCCCCCGCCGTACAGCGCCATCTCCGGGTCGTGCAGGGCGGCCTCCGGGTCGGCGGGCACGTTCCCCGGCGGGATGTACGGCGGGTTGGAGAGCACTGCATCGAAGCGGCCGGCCTGCTCGGTGAGGGCGGTGAGGGCGTCCCCCTGCACCAGGTGCACGCCGAGCGGCTCCAGGTTCTTGCGGGCGTAGGGGATGGCCTCTTCGGAGAGTTCCACCGCGAACACCTGGGCGTTCGGCAGTTCACTCTTGACTGCCGCTGCGATGGCGCCGGACCCTGTGCACAGGTCGACGATGCGCAACTGACCGGTCGCCGACTCGGCGCGTGCGCTCAGCACCTTGAGGGCTTCTTCGACGAGCAGTTCCGTTTCGGGCCGGGGTACGAACACGCCGGGTCCGACCGACAGCTCTAGGCGGTAGAAGGGAGCGCACCCGGTAATGTGCTGTAGCGGTTCGCGGCAGGCGCGGCGGGCGACCAACGCCTCGTACTCTGCGACCTGCGCGGGGGTGAGCCGCTCCCCCATCAGCGCCGCGTGCTGTAGGCGCGAACGCGAGCCGCCGTGGAGCAGGTGCGCGGCGAGTAGCTCGGCGTCCACGCGGGGGCTGGGCACCTGCGCCAGGGCCGCGGTGGCGCGCACAAGTACCTGCGCGAGTTCTTCCCCGCGCGGGTCGTGCACATTCACCTTCATGAGCTCTCCTACTCGTCTTTCAACGGCTCAAAGCCTATCGCTGCATACAGGTGAGGGGCTCCACCGCCGCAGCGGCGAGCCCCTCACCAACATCTCACACCGTTTCAAAGAACCGGCACGAGCAAATACGGAACTACTTCTGCTCCTGGCCCACCTGAGCGAGGCGGTGCGCCTCGTCCATCTCAATAGCGGACTGAACCACAGGCTCCAGGTCACCATTGAGCACAGCGTCCAGGTTGTATGCCTTGTAGCCGGTACGGTGATCGGCGATGCGGTTCTCTGGGAAGTTGTAGGTACGGATACGCTCCGAACGGTCCATGGTGCGCACCTGCGAAGCACGGTGTGCCGCGTTCTCAGCGTCAATCTGCTCCTGCTGGTGAGCCAGCAGTCGCGCACGCAACACGCGCATCGCGGCTTCACGGTTCTGCAGCTGAGACTTCTCGTTCTGCATCGCCACGACAATGCCGGTCGGCAGGTGGGTAATACGCACCGCCGAGTCGGTGGTGTTCACCGACTGACCGCCGGGGCCAGAAGAACGGTACACGTCAATCTTCAGGTCGTTCTGGTTAATCTCGATTTCCTCGGGCTCGTCCACCTCGGGGAACACCAGAACACCCGCGGCGGAAGTGTGAATACGGCCCTGAGACTCGGTCGCCGGAACACGCTGCACGCGGTGCACGCCACCTTCGTACTTCAGGTGCGCCCACACACCCTCGGCCGGCTCGTTCGAGGAACCCTTAATAGCAATCTGGGCGTCCTTGTAGCCACCCACGTCGGTGCTGGTCGAAGAGATAATCTCAGTCTTCCAGCCCTTGTGCTCGGCGTAGCGCATGTACATGCGCAGCAGGTCACCCGCGAACAAGGCGGCCTCGTCGCCACCGGCACCGGCCTTCACCTCGAGAATGACGTTGCGGCCATCGTCCGGGTCACGCGGAATCAGCAGGCGGCGCAACTTCTCCTGAGCTACCTCCAGCTCCTCCTCCAGGCCGGGAATCTCCGCGGCGAACTCCGGGTCCTCCTCGGCCATCTCGCGAGCGGCCTCGAGGTCGTCCTTGAGCGAGGTGTACTTGTTGTAGGCGGTCACGATACCGGTCAGCTCCGCGTAGCGGCGGCCCACTCGGCGTGCCTTACCCTGGTTCGACTGCACGGCGGGATCGGCCAGCTGATTCTGCAGGTCAGCGTGCTCGTCCAGCAGAACCTGAATAGATTCAAACATTCTCTCTTCCATCTCCCGCACTTTACGCCGCACGGGCGGGCACTAGAATTCGTCACTCCCCTGATGGGGCGCCTCGCTGGGAGGCACGGGTGAACGCCTCACGCGCCCCACCGTCGTACCGGGGTGGGGCGCGTGAAACACGGGTCTTAGTCGACCAGACGCAGGCCGTTCTTCTGCACCGTGAGCAGGAACTCCACGTTGCTTTCGGTCTTGCGCAGCTGGTTGGTCAGAACGCCCAGAGCCTGCTCGGGCTCCATGCCGGCCAGGGCACGGCGCAGACCCCACATGATCTTGATTTCGTCCGGGGAGAGCAGGTTCTCTTCGCGGCGAGTACCGGAGGCATTGATATCCACGGCCGGGAAGATACGCTTGTCGGCCAGCTGGCGGGACAGACGCAGCTCCATGTTACCGGTGCCCTTGAACTCCTCGAAGATCACTTCGTCCATCTTCGAGCCGGTCTCGACCAGGGCGGTAGCCAGAATGGTCAGCGAACCGCCCTCTTCGATGTTGCGGGCGGCACCGAAGAACTTCTTCGGCGGGTACAGCGCGGCGGAATCCACACCACCGGAGAGGATGCGGCCCGAGGCGGGTGCGGCCAGGTTGTAGGCGCGGCCCAGGCGGGTCATGGAGTCCAGCAGCACGACCACATCGTAGCCCAGCTCCACCATGCGCTTAGCGCGCTCAATGGCCAGCTCAGCAACCGTGGTGTGGTCCTCGGCGGGACGGTCGAAGGTCGAGGCGATAACCTCGCCCTTGACGGTGCGCTGCATGTCGGTCACTTCTTCAGGACGCTCGTCCACCAGGACCATCATCAGGTACACGTCCGGGTTGTTCACGGTAATCGCGTTCGCAATGGACTGCAGCATGAGGGTCTTACCGGCCTTCGGCGGCGAGACAATCAGACCACGCTGGCCCTTACCAATCGGGGACACCAGGTCCACCACGCGGGTACCCAGCTTCTTGGGGGTGGTCTCCAGGCGCAGACGCTCCTTGGGGTAGAGCGGGGTCAGCTTGGAGAACACGCGGCGGTTAGCGGCCTCTTCAATGCTCTGACCATTAATCGCCTCAACCTGAACCAGAGCGTTGAAGCGCTGGCGGCTGTTCGACTCGCCCTCGCGCGGCACGCGAATCGCGCCGAGCACGTGGTCACCCTTACGCAGGTTGTACTTCTTCACCTGGGCCAGGGAGACGTACACGTCGTTGGTGCCCGGCAGGTAGCCGGTGGTGCGCACGAAAGCGTAGTTGTCGAGGATGTCCAGCACACCCGAAATCGGTGCCAGCACATCGTCGTCGTTCAGGCGGGGCTCGTTCTCCTCGCGGCGGCGAGCCTGCTTCTCTGCGCGCTCGGCCTGGCGGTCACGCTTGGAGCGGCGCTCGGTGCGCTCGGAGTTCTTACGCTCGGCACGCTCTGCGCGCTCGGCCTGGCGGTCACGCTTGGAGCGGCGTTCGGTACGCTCTGCGCGTTCGGTGCGCTCGCCATCCTGGTCGCGGCGACGCTCGCGGGTGCGGGTGCGCTTGGTGCTCTTCTCGCCGTCAACGGCGCCGAAGGTCATGTCCAGGGCGGCGTTCAGGCTGTCCAGGCTTGCGGTGCCATCGGCGGTGGATGCCTTCAGCTCGGAGGAGTTCGGAGCCGAATCGCCCGGCTCGGAACGCTCAGAGATACGCTCCGCGGCCAGCTCGGCGCGCACATCCAGCGGGGGAAGATCGGCGGGCTTCTCGTCCTTGCGGCTACGGCGGGTGCGCTTCTCGGACTTCTCGGGCTTCTCGCCCTTCTCTGCCTTTTCGGAGGCCTCGGGGGCGTCCTGGCCCTCGGCGGCGCGGCGAGCGCGAGCGCGCTTCTGGGCGGGGGTTTCGTAGCGCGAAGAGCGGGTGCGCTTCTCGGACTTCTCCGACTTCTCGGAGCCCTCGGACTCGCTCTTCTCCGCCTTCTCTGCCTGTGCCTCGGCGTCCTTCTGAGCGCGGGTACGGCGGGTACGGCGATTCTTCTGGGCGGGCTCGGAGTCCTTCTCGCCCTCGGCGGGAGCCTCAGCGGAGGCCTCTGCGGACTTTTCGGAAGTCTTCTCGGAGGGGGTCTCGGCCTTCGGAGCAGCCGGGGCAGCTACGGCGCCACCACGCTGGTGCTCCTCCAGAGCCTGAACCAGCTCCGCCTTCTTCAGCTTCAGGTAGCCACGAATACCCAGCTGCTGAGCCAGGACGCGCAGCTGCGCGACCTTCAAATTTGCCAGTTCCGGCGCGGTCGATGCCGTGCCGAACTCATCGGTGACAACAATATTTTTTGCCAACTACAATTCCTTTGGTTGTAAGCCCTGAAAATCTTCAGAATAAAGATCGGGCGGGCGCTATAGCGCGGTCAAAGGTTCCTGCGCCGCCGCAGAACGCGGCGACCTGCACCTTCGACTCCCTCGAACCGCGCTGGAGGCGGTTCGCGTCTCTTACCGTACCCGCCGATTCAGACACGGCGGGCACACACGGAAGATAAGGCGCTCTATCATTATGCGTGCACCCCTCATTCATCGGACCCGCACCTGGGGCCTGGGGCCGGCGGGTCAAGAATGAACGGTCGGGAGGGTTCAATCGCCGTGACCGAGACCGTACCTTCACGTCGGCACCCTGCGGGTGAGGCATTGTAGAAGGTAAGCTCCCCTCCGAGGCCCAACCGGGTACAAGGTCCGGAAAGGGGCGAAACGGGGTGAGGTACAGAACGTACCCGCGAGGAAGCGTCAATTACGGTCGTCGTCGAACGGCGGGTAGAACCCGCGATAGGACGTTACACGTCCTACTGAGTAACTATAACACCTTCAGTATCAATTTCAAGAGGGAGCACCCGCCAGTTCAAGCGGCAATCCACAATAGCGCTACAAGGGTGAGTCGCCTCAAACTCGGCAATCGCCTCCTGAACCTGTCGCACCTGCTCGTCACCGTGCGCAAAGGTCAAAACAGTAGGGCCAGCGCCAGAAATCACCGCAGCAAAACCCTGACTGCGCAGGTACGCAACCAGCACAGCGGACGGCTCCATGGCGGTCACACGGTAACCCTGATGCAGGTAGTCCACGGTCGCATCCATCAGATGCTCGGGAGCATCAGAGAGAGTACGCACCAGCAGCGCCGCACGAGCAGAATTTGCGGCCGCCTCAGCGTGGGGAATCTGCGAAGGAATCAGTGAACGGGCAAGCTTCGTCGACACCTCATAATCGGGCACAGCTACCACCGGGTGAACGTCAGGATGCACCGGAATAATCAGGGACTTCCAATTACCCATCTCGCCCCAGGACACCGACAGGTTGCCGTAAATCGCCGGAGCCACGTTATCCGGGTGGCCCTCCATATCGGAGGCGACCTGCAGCATCTGCTCACGGCTCAGACGGTGCTCTTCCGGCAGTAGACCGCTCGCCGCAGCCACACCCGCCACAATAGCCGACGCCGAAGAACCCATACCGCGAGAATGCGGAATCTTATTATCAGCAATGAGCTTCACCGGCGGCAGCTCATCCAAACCAGCCGCAGCAAAACCAGCCTTCATCGCCTGCAAAACCAGGTGGCTCTCATCGCGAGGAACATCCGCGCTGCCCTCACCCGTCAGCTCAAATTCCAGGCCGGACTCGATGCGCTCAACCCTCAGCTCATCGTAGAATCCCAGGCCCAAACCCATGCTGTCATAGCCGGGCCCCAGGTTAGCGCTCGTAGCGGGAACACGAACCTTAACGGACGCGCCCACCGGAATATCAGAAATATGCAGGGAAGACATGAGAAGAACCTCGCGATCGGTGACGTACTGAGTGAATAGGTGAAAGATACAAAAAGGGGCTGTCATGCAGGTGCACCCCGCCCCAAAAACCGGGACGGAGTGCACAACGTAGTACGAATAGGCTAGTGCAAATCGAGAATATTTGCCACAGCAACCACGTCGAAGGGGGCCTTGGTCGGCTCGACCTTCACGCCGTTCACTGCCTGAAGGGCCCACTGCGGGTCCTTCAGGCCGTGGCCGGTCACGGTGATGACGATGGTCTTACCCTCGGGTGCCTCACCCGCGCGGTGCTTCTTCAGCAGACCCGCCACGCCGGCGGCCGAAGCGGGCTCCACGAACACGCCCTCGCGCGAGGACAGCCAGCGGTGCGCCTCCAGAATCTCCTCATCGGTGACAGCCTCAATCACACCGCCGGACTCGTCACGGGCAGCCTCAGCCTTCTCCCACGAAGCGGGGTTACCGATGCGAATCGCGGTTGCGATGGTCTCGGGGTTCTCGATGGGGTGACCCGCCACGATCGGGGCGGCACCGGCGGCCTGGAAGCCCCACATGATCGGGCGCTTGGTGGCCACGGGCTCCAGCACCTTGCCGTCACGGTTGGTGTAGGGCTCGGAGTACTCCTTGTAGCCCTTCCAGTACGCGGTGATGTTACCGGCGTTGCCGACCGGCAGCATGTGGTAGTCGGGGGCGTCGCCCAGGGTGTCGACGACCTCGAAGGAACCGGTCTTCTGACCCTCGATACGGTAGGGGTTCACCGAGTTCACCAGGAACACGGGGTAGTTCTCGCTGAGCTTGCGAGCAATCTCAAGGCAGTTGTCGAAGTTACCGTCAATCTGAATGATGTCGGCGCCGTGAGCAATCGCCTGGGAGAGCTTACCCATGGAAATCTTGCCGTCCGGAACCAGCACGGCGCAGCGCAGGCCGGCCTGCAGCGCGTAGGCTGCGGCGGAAGCGGAGGTGTTACCGGTCGAAGCGCACACCACTGCCTTCGCGCCGTCACGCTTAGCGGCGGTCATGGCGCTGGTCATGCCGCGATCCTTGAAGGAACCGGTCGGGTTCATGCCCTCGAACTTCAGGTAAACGGTGTTGCCGGTCTCGGCGGACAGCGCCGGGGCGTGAATCAGCGGGGTACCACCCTCGCCCAGAGTCACGACCTGAACGTCCTCGCCGAAGGGCAGACGGTCACGGTATTCCTTGATAACGCCCTGCCACACGTGTGCCATTGGCTTCTCCTTTAATCTTGAGGCGCACCGCCCGCCGGGGTCCTGTGACCCCGGTAGCGGGTGCGCGGGTTCGTCAGTGAGCGAGGGGCCTCGCGGGTCACCCTCGCAGGTTTAGTGCGGCGTATCAGGCCGCGGGGTTGGCTAGTCTCTCGACGTGCACCTAGTGCTTCTCGGACTCCACGCGAATCACGGAGTTCACCTCGCGCACCGTATCGAGCGCGTCAATCACGGCGATGGCGCGGCGCAGGTTGGAATCCTTCGCGGAGTGGGTCACCATGCGAATCTGGGCTGCGCCCTCGTGCGAAGCGGACTGACGCAGCGAATCCACCGAAATGCCGTGCTCGGCCAGGATGCGGGTAATGTTCGCCAGAACACCCAGACGGTCCTCCACCAGAACGCCCACCGAATAGCGAGAAATCACGTTGTCCAGGCTGGTTGCGTGCAGCTGAGCGTGGGAGGTCTCGGGAACACCGGGGCCGCCCAGCACGAGGCGACGAGCCAGGGACACGAAGTCACCCAGAACAGCCGAGGCGGTCGGAGCGCCACCCGCACCGGGACCGTAGAACATCAGCTCACCGGCGTTCTCAGCCTCGACGAACACGGCGTTGAACGCACCGTGCACGCCGGCCAGCGGGTGCTGGCGCGGAATCAGGGTCGGGTTCACGCGGATGTTCGCACCGTCTTCACCCTCGCGCTCGCAGATAGCCAGCAGCTTGATGACGTAGCCGTCGGCGTCCGCGGCCGCAACGTCATCGGCGGTGATGGCGGTAATGCCCTCGGTGTGCACATCGTCAATCGTGAAATCCGAGTGGAACGCCAGCGAAGCAACAATAGCGGCCTTCGAAGCGGCGTCGAGGCCCTCAACATCGGCGGTGGGGTCGGCCTCGGCGTAGCCCAGCTTCTGGGCGTCGGCCAGCGCATCCGAGAAGGAGGCGCCGGTGGTGTCCATCTGATCAAGAATGTAATTGGTGGTGCCGTTCATGATGCCCAGAACGCGGGTCACGCGGTCACCGGCCAGGGAGTCGCGCAGCGGGCGCAGAATCGGAATCGCACCGGCCACGGCGGCCTCGTAGGACAGCTGCGCGCCGGATGCATCGGCGGCGGCCTGCAGCTCCACGCCGTGCTTGGCCAGCAGGGCTTTGTTGCCCGAAACGACGGACTTGCCGACGTTCAGCGCGCGCAGGATGCGGGTGCGGGCCGGCTCGATGCCGCCGGTCAGCTCGATCACCACGTCGGCGGCGTCAATCAAAGCTTCGGCGTCGGTGGTGTACAGCGAGGGGTCGGCGTTCCAGTGGCGAGTTGCCTGAGTATCACGCACGGCAATGCCGATCAGCTCGACGGGCGCACCAATGCGCTTCTCAAGGACGGCGTTATCCTCTACCAGGATGCGTGCCGCCTGGGAACCGACGTTACCGGCACCCAGCAGGGCAACTTTGATCTTGTCAGCCACGATAGTCTCTTTCTACGGTCGTTCCGGGGCGTTCCCCGGGGTCTCTTCGGGCTACGGTGTGGCGCGCTACGCGGAGCACGCACTCAACACCACTTTATCAAGAGGCGGGATGAAGCCATCGGCCTCAAGCTGCGACTTTTATTCTCTGAGATGAGGCATCCCTCACAATCATGAGGTGAGCCTTATCGTCGGCGGAGCCTTGAACGCGCAATACCGTGAAGCCCCGCCTGCAACCGCCGCCTCACGGCGTGCAATTCAGAGACGGGGACTTCACGGTTTCTTAGATTCTAGGATGGGGTTCTTAGATATCCGAACCCATGTCCAGGGCGAGCATGTCGTCCTCGCTCTGGCGGCGAATCATCACGCGGGAGGGACGACCCTCGGCGGTCGCAATCACCGGCGGGCGGGTCAGGAAGTTGTAGTTCGACCCCAGCACGTAGCAGTACGCACCCGTCGCCGGAACCGCCAGAATATCGCCCGCCTGCAGGTCGGCTGGCAGGTAGCAGTAACGCACCACGATATCGCCGGATTCGCAGTGCTTACCCACCACGCGGCAGAGCACCTGCTCCCCCGCCGGGGCGCGGTTCGCCAGGGTTGCCGAGTAGTCCGATTCGTACAGCACCGGGCGGGCGTTATCGCTCATGCCGCCGTCCACCGAGACGTAACAGCGCACGCGAATCTCGCCGTTTTCGTCCTCAACGCTCACGTTCTTGATGGTGCCCACCGTGTACAGGGTCGCGCCCGAGGGGCCCGAAATCGAGCGACCAGGCTCGAAGGACATGTGCGGAATCGCCATGCCCAGGCGCTCGCAGGTCGCCGCAACCGAAGCGGCGATGGATTCGGTCACCTCGGCGATGGAGCGGGGGCGATCCGCCTCGGTGTAGGCGATGCCGTAGCCGCCGCCCAGGTCCAGCTCCGGCAGGGTCACGCCCAGGTCACGGTTGAGGCGGTTCATGAACTCCAGGGCGGTAGTTGCCGCCTGCTCGAAGCCTTCCGCCTCAAAAATCTGCGAACCGATGTGGCAGTGAATACCGCGGAATTCCAGGGAATCGGTCGCGTTCAGGATTGCCGCCGCCAGCGCAGCGTAGGAGTCGGAGGCCTCCACGCCCCAGTGCTCCATCTCTGCTTCGTCCAGGCCGGCAAGCGCAGCGGTACCGGGTTGCAGGGACATGCCGAACTTCTGGTCCTCGTGAGCGGTCGCGATGGACTCGTGGGTGGAGGCGTGTACGCCCGGGGTGATGCGAATCAGCACCGGAACGGGCGGGTAGGGCTCCTCACCCTCAGCCACGCGCTCGGCGGCCAGCTCGGCGTACACCCGCTCAATCAGCTTGATTTCGTCCACCGAATCGGCCACCACGCGACCCAGGCCGCTACGAATCGCACGGGCGATCTCGGCTTCAGATTTGTTGTTGCCGTGCAGGGCGATGCGCTCGCCGGGCATGCCGCCGCGCAGAGCCAGCGCCAGCTCGCCACCGGAGGCGGTGTCCAGGCACAGGCCCTCCTCACGAACCCAGCGAACGACCGCGGTGGAGAGGAAGGACTTGCCGGCGTAGTAGACGCTCACCTGTGCGCCGTGCGCGGCGAAGGCCTGCTCGAAGGCGGTGCGGTAGGCGCGGGCGCGGGCGCGGAAGGTCGTCTCGGAGAAAACGTACTGCGGGGTGCCGTGCTCGGCTGCCAGTTCGCTGACGGTCTGCCCGTCGATGCAGAGCTCACCCAGCGCATTGCGGGTGAAGGAATCGGTCCAGATGCTTCGGGACAGGTCGGCGGGGTTCTCGGGCTGGGTCAGCCATTCGGGGCGGTAGAGGGAACGGGCTTCGCTCATCGTGTCTCTTTCTGGATGTTCTTGCCCGCCACGCTCCGGGGTCAACGCCCTCGGCGCGGCGGCGGTTCTCTGTCTGTTCAGCTTGCCTGTGTAGTCTGTCTGGGCACTGTGCCTTGTGCATTGTGCCCTCTGTGCACTGTGCCGGGTTGGGCAATGAAGCCACCGGCGGCGGCATACGTTCAACCCCCGACCCGGTAGCACCGGGTCGGGGGTTGAAACGAGAGTATTACATGCGCTCGGGTGCGCTCACACCCAGCAGGTTCAGGCCGTTAGCCAGCACCTGCTGTGCCGCGTTATTCAGCAGCAGGCGGGTACGGTGCAGGTCGGTGACCTCTTCATCCGCCTTGGGGGCGACGCGGGAGACGCCGTACCAGCTGTGGTACGCCGAAGCGAGCTGCTCCAGGTAGCGGTTCACGCGGTGCGGCTCGTAGAACTTCGCGGCGTCGCGCACGGCAGCGGGGAACTGACCGAGCACAGCCAGCAGCTCACCGTCAGCAGCGGAGTCGAGCAGGGAGGTGTCCACGCCGTCCTCAATCTTCACGCCGGCCTCCGCGGCGTTACGTGCCACGGCGGCGGTGCGTGCGTGAGCGTACTGCACGTAGTAGACCGGGTTCTCGTTGCTCTTGGAGGTCAGCAGGCCCAGGTCAATGTCGATGGGGGTGTCCACCGAGTAGCGGGTCAGCTCGTAGCGGGCCGCGTCAACACCCACGGCCTCGACCAGGTCCTCGAGGGTGACCACGGTACCGGCACGCTTGGACATGCGGACGGGCTTGCCGTCCTTGACCAGGTTCACCAGCTGACCGATCATGACCTCAATCTGGTCGGCGCGGTAGCCAAGAATCTGGGCGATAGCCTTCAGGCGGCCCACGTAGCCGTTGTGGTCAGCACCGAGCATGTAAATCGCCACGTCGGCGGGGTTTACTGCACGGGTCATCTTGTCCTGGTAGTAGGCGATATCGCCCGCCACGTAGGCGTGGTTGCCGTCGGACTTGATAACCACGCGGTCCTTGTCGTCGCCGTAGTCGGTGGTGCGCATCCACCAGGCGCCGTCGGCCTCGAAGAGCTGGCCGTTCTCGCGCATGGTCTCGAGCAGGGCGTCCACCTTGCCGCCCTCGAACACGGAGTTCTCATGGAAGAACACGTCGAAGTGGGTACCGAAGGCCGCCAGGGACTCCTTAATCTGATCGAACATCAGGTGAGTACCGATTTCGCGGAAAATCTCTTCGGGGTTCTCAGCCTCAAGCGCGTCGGGGCGCTGAGCCAGAATCTGGTCCTTAATGTCGACAATGTACGCACCAGCGTAGCCGTCCTCGGGGGTCTCCTCACCGCGGGCGGCGGCAATCAGGGAACGCACGAAGCGGTCAATCTGGGTGCCGTGGTCGTTGAAGTAGTACTCACGCACCACGTTAGCGCCCTCGGCCTCCAGCACGCGGGCGAGCGCATCACCGACGGCAGCCCAGCGGGTGCCGCCCAGGTGGATGGGGCCGGTGGGGTTCGCAGAGACGAACTCAAGGTTGATGGTCTTACCGGCGAGCTTGTCGCTGCGGCCGTATGCTTCGCCAGCCTCAACGATGGTGGCGGCGAGCTCGCCTGCTGCGGCGGCGTCCAGGGTGATGTTCAGGAAGCCGGGGCCAGCGATATCAACGGATGCCACGCCGGGGATGGCACCGATCTTCTCTGCCAGAAGAGCTGCTGCCTCGCGCGGGTTCTTGCCCACCTTCTTGGCGAGCTGCAGAGCGACGTTGGTGGCCCAGTCGCCGTGCTCACGGGACTTGGGGCGCTCCACTCGGACGGCGGGCAGTTCAGCGCCCTCCACGAGGGTCAGCTGGCCGGAGGAAATGGTTTCTTCTAGGGCAAGCGCAATGGCTTCGGAGAGTTCTTCAGGAGTCATAAGAACCTATTCTAGCAAGCATTGGGCCGGGGCTGACCGTTTATCCGACGCATATCTGATACCATGGTGGGGTTGCCTCTGTAGCTCAGCGGATTAGAGCACCAGTTTCCGGTACTGGGGGTCGAAGGTTCGAATCCTTTCAGGGGCACGATGTTCTTATTCGAGAGGGAACACGGGAGCCGATATCCGAGGCGTATTGTTCGGGTATCGGCTCCTTTTTATTTATCTGCTACCCCGGGTAGCTTCCTCTTCAACCTCAGAGGGTGGACACTACCCGCTTCCCTGTTGTGGCAACGCTAACTGCCTTGAGAGAATGGGGAAACGCGCACACCGTTCACATCAGCACGGCCCAAGTCACGACAGCGGAGGTAACCCGATGACCACCATGCGCCAGATTCAGCTCACCGAATGGGGCGACGAAAGCGTTCTGCACGAAGCAAACGTGCCCATCCCCTCGCCGGTGCGCGGTCACGTGCTCATCAAGACGGTCGCCGCGGGCGTGAACCCCATCGACGTGACCACCCGCAAGGGCCTGGGCCCCGCCGCGCAGCTGGCCGACCCCTCCTATAGACCCTTCGTGCCCGGCTGGGATGTTGCCGGCACTGTGGTCGCTACCGCCGGCGACTATACGGGCTTCAAAGTCGGCGACGGCGTTTTCGGCATGGTGACCTTCCCGTACCCCGGCGGCGCGTACGCCGAGTATGTCCTCGCACCCGCCTACCAGCTGGCCAAGGTTCCCTCCGACGTTCCGTGCGCCCAGCTCGGCGGCGCACCGCTTGCCGGGCTCACCGCCTACCAGTCGCTCTTTGAGGTGGCGCGCCTGAAGGAGGGCGAGCGCGTGCTCATTCACGCCGGTGCCGGAGGCGTCGGCCACCTCGCCGTGCAGCTGGCCGCCCAGGCGGGCGCGCAGGTTTTTGCGACCGCCTCCGCCGCGAATCACGAGTTCGTGCGCTCGCTGGGAGCCCAACCCATCGACTACCGCACCGAGGACTTCCGCGCGGTGCTGGGTCGGACCATGGACGTGGTACTCAACTCGACCGGCAGGCAGACCTTCCTCGATTCGTTGGAGGTACTGGTGCCCGGCGGCCGTATTGTCACCCTGACTAACCCCGACCCGCTGGATGTGGCCCGCGAGCGCGGGTTTGAGGCGCAGTGGCTGACGGCTCACCCGGACCGTACGCAGATGCAGGAGATCGCCCGGCTCATGTCTCTGGGCCTGCTGAAGGTGCACGTGGAGAAGATTTTCCCCCTCGCCGAGGCCGCCGCGGCTCAGGAGCTTATGGCCTCCGGCCACACGCGCGGCAAAATCGTGCTGGTTCCCTAAGAAATTTAGAGACCAAAGAGCTTAGAAACCGAAACCTAAAGAACGGGCTGATTCATGCTGAATTCCGAGGCCGCGCAGAGCGTCGACGAGTACCGCTCCGGTTTTTACCGCCCCGAGGGGTTTTTCGACGGCTTGTCCCTGCCGGGCTACGGGGCCGAAACACCCGTCACGCGGGAGGCCTTCGCCTACGATTTCTACCCCGCGCGCGCTGCCGAGAGGTCCGGTTCTCTTGAGGAGTCGGGCAGCGTTGGGGTCGATAGTACCGAACCCGCTCCCCTGCTCATCTGGGTGCACGGCGGCGCCTGGCGCTTCGGCACGAACCGGGGCCTGCGCGATGTAGAGATCATGACCCCCGAGGGGCCGCGCACGAACCGGCAGACCCTCATGCGCCGCGCCCTGCAGGAACAGGGCTGGGCGGTCGCAGCCATCAACTACCGCTACTCGCACCAGGCGATTTTCCCGGGCGCCCTGCACGACGTTAAGGAGGCCGTGCGTTTCTTCCGCGCTCGCGCCGCCGAGTTCGGTATCGACCCCGGGCGCATCGCGATTGCCGGAGGAAGCGCCGGCGGGCACCTGAGCATGATGGCGGCGCTCGCCGTTGCCGATGCGGCCGGCTACGCGAGCGGGGATCCCGAACTGCACGAGTACTACGAGGGGCGTGCCTCCAGCAACTACCCGGGGGTGAGCTCGGCGGTTGCCGCGGCCGTTCCTTTCTACGGGGTCAGCGACCTGCGCACCATCTTCTCCGACCGTCCCCTGGCGGGGTACTCGCTGGTGCATCCGGACGACGACGGTGCCGAGTGGCGCCTGCTGGGATGCGATTACCCCGTGCGCGAGGAGCGTGAATGGGTGGAGCGCGTGCCCGGTATCGACCGAGAGCGCGCCCTGCAGAATTGGGAAAGGGCGAATCCCCTGGACCTTGCGCGCGGGAATTTTGCGCACAGAGTGTACGCCGGCGGCTCTGCCGGCGAGCCCTCTCGCAAAAACTTCGACGAAAAGCAGACTGAGGAACAGGCTACGGACCGGGCGTGTGCACCCATCATGCTAGTGCACGGCATTGCCGATTCGTGCGTGCCGTACCAGCAATCGGTGCGGGTGTATCAGGCCCTGCGCACGCGGCGGGTGCCCACCGATATGGTGCTGGTTCCGGGCGCCGAACACGGGGATTCGCGCTGTTTTAGCCCCGAGATTGTTCAGCGGATGCTGTCTTTCCTGAACGCCACGATGAACGCCACTGTGTAGGCGGCCCGTTACCTACCGTTAGGGCCGCGAATCGTGAGCGCCGCTCGGTTCAGTTCGGCTCGGCCTATCGAGCGTTCAGCCTATCGGTTTCGTCGGCTGACGTGCTCGTGATCGAGGCGGTAGCGTTCCAGGTCGTCGAACGCCACGCGACGGTGCGTGTTGATGCGCTCGAAGGGAATCTCGCCGCGCTCGAGGAGTCGCACGATGGTCGGTCGCGATACCCCCAGATAGTCGGCGGCCTCCTGAGTGGTCATGAGGCGGTCCTGGCGGACCACGCACACGTCCTTGCGGTCGGCGAAGGCCCGTGCCACCGAGGTGATGGGGCCGTACATTTCGGGGGAAATCTGTACCCTTTCCCCGTCGCCGGTCACCAGGTACAGGGTTTCGGCGGAGCTCAGGCGTTCAAAGTGCGTGCGAAGACTCGCGTGGACGAGGGCCTGGAACAGTTCTTCGCTGCGGTGGTGGATTTCTTCGTGGCGTGCGTCCTCGCAGCAGTCCAACACTGGAGTGCGTGAGGAGGTGTACGTCTTGGGCGTTGGCATAGTCACTCCTTCGTTACTGTGTTATACACCACTGTAACACCTGAACGAAAGTATCGAAAGAAAGCCAAAAAAGATACTTATTTCGCATCCGTCATACTTGAAATATTAATAACCAATTTATTGGCTTCTTTAATAATTTTGATGCTTTTTGAAACGTCTTGAGCTCGATCTTGCTCGCGCAAAGATGATGGTCCCTCCCTTTCGAGGGGTGCAACCCGCCCAAATATGACGCAATATTCGCCCGGTGCATACTCCCGTTCCCCGCCGTGAAGGGGGCGAGTACACTGGATAGGATATGTCTGAGCAGAAAACCCATCACACAGATAAGACCTCCCGCGCGCCTAAAACCGGGGCACCCCGAACCGCCCCCACCATGGCGAGCATGGCCGCCGCCATCCACGCGGCCAAGGTGCGCGCCTCCGAAAAGAACGCTGAAAAAAGCACCGAAAAGCCCGCCGGCAAAAACGCCGAGAAGAACGCGGTAAAGAACGGCGCGCAGAAGAACAACGCAGACCGCAAGAACGCCTCCCGCTCCAATCGACGCGGAGGCGGCACCGGCCGCGCCCGCAAGCAGGGCGGCAACAAGGGCAACCAGCAGGGCGGTAACAAGGGTAACCAGCAGCAGAACCGCCCCGCCCCTCGCCGCTACGAGCCCTTCATTCCCGAGGTCATCACCTACCCCGAAGAGCTGCCCGTCAGCGAACGCCGCGACGACATCATGAACGCGATCCGCGACAACCAGGTCGTCATCATCGCGGGTGAAACCGGCTCCGGTAAGACCACCCAGATTCCCAAGATGTGCCTCGAGCTCGGCCTGGGCGAGAAGGGCCTCATCGGCCACACCCAGCCGCGCCGCCTCGCCGCGCGTTCCGTGGCCGAACGCATCGCCGAAGAGCTCGGACAGAAGATTGGCGAAACCGTCGGCTACCAGGTGCGATTCACCTCCGAGGTCGGCGAACACAGCGCCATCAAGCTCATGACCGACGGTATTCTGCTCGCCGAAATTCAGAACGACAAGCTGCTACGCCGCTACTCGACCCTCATCATTGACGAGGCGCACGAACGCAGCCTGAACATCGACTTCATCCTCGGCTACCTCAAGCGCATCCTGCCGCAGCGCCCGGACCTGAAGGTCATCATCACCTCAGCGACCATCGACCCCGAGCGCTTCGCCCGCCACTTCTCCCCCAGCTACGTGCCGGGTAAGGGAATCGTCGACGAGAACCTCAGCGACGAAGAACGCGAAATTGCCGAAGCGATCCTGCCCGACGACGCGCCGCCCATCATCGAGGTCTCCGGCCGCACCTACCCCGTCGAAATCCGCTACCGCCCCCTCGAAGGCGACGAGCTCTACCTGGATGACGAGGAAGTGGCCGAAGACCGCGACCCCACCGAGGCGATTCTCGACGCCATCAAGGAACTCTCCAAGGAAGCCCCCGGCGACATCCTCATCTTCTTCTCCGGCGAGCGCGAAATCCGCGACGCCAAGGACGCCATCGAGGCGATGGTCGCCAAGTCGCCGCGCCTGAACTACGAAGTGCTGCCCCTGTACGCCCGTCTCTCGCTCGCCGAGCAGCACCGCGTGTTCTCCCCCGGTTCCCGGCCGCGCATCGTGCTCGCCACGAACGTTGCCGAAACCTCGCTGACCGTGCCCGGCATCAAGTACGTCATCGACACCGGCACCGCCCGCATCTCGCGTTACTCGGCACGCACCAAGGTGCAGCGCCTGCCCATCGAGCGTATCTCGCAGGCCAGCGCCAACCAGCGTTCCGGTCGATGCGGCCGCGTCAGCGACGGTATCGCCATCCGCCTCTACTCCGAAGAAGACTTCAACTCGCGCCCCGAGTTCACCGACCCCGAAATTCTGCGCACCAACCTCGCCGCCGTCATCCTGCAGATGATCGCCATCGGCGTGGTGCGCGAACCCGGCGACATCTCCCGCTTCCCGTTCGTGCAGCCGCCCGCATCCCGCGCCATTAACGACGGCGTGAACCTGCTGCGCGAACTCGGCGCGCTCACCGAACGCACCCGCCGCAAGGGACGAGGCGGTAACAACAGCGCAACCCTCACCGCCATCGGCCGAGCCATGGCGGCCTTCCCCGTGGACCCGCGCCTGGCCCGCATGATTATCGAGGGTGGCCGCCGCGGCTGCGCCAAGGAAATGATGGTGCTCGCCGCCGCCCTGACCATCCAGGACCCGCGCGAACGCCCCGCCGACGTGCGCGCAGAAGCCGACGCCATGCACGCCCGCTTCGTCGACGACACCTCCGACTTCTCCTCCTTCCTGTTGCTCTGGGACTACATCAACGAGCAGCAGGCGGCGCTGTCCTCCTCACAGCTGCGCAAAATGTGCCACCGCGAATACATCAACTACCTGCGCATCCGCGAATGGCAGGACCTCTTCGCCCAGCTGCGCGAAATGGGACGCACCGCCAACATTCACGCCAGCGGCGGCAGGGACATCAACGCCTCCGCCCACGAAATCGATATCCACAAGAGCCTGCTCACCGGCCTGCTCTCGCACGTAGGCGTCAAAGAAGAACGCGAAAAGGACTCCAAGGGGCGCACCCGCGGCCCCCGCGAATACCTCGGCGCACGCGGCACCAAGTTCGCAATCTTCCCCGGCTCCGGCCTGTTCAAGAAGGGGCCCGACTGGGTGCTCTCCGCCGAACTCGTCGAAACCTCCCGCCTGTGGGCGCGCACCAACGCCGCCATCGAACCGCAGTGGATCGAAGAGGTCGGCAAGCACCTCATCAGCGTGCAATACTCCGAACCGCACTGGTCCCTCAGCTCCGGTGCGGCAGTAGCCTACGCCAAGGGCACGCTCTTCGGCCTGACCATCTACGCCGACCGCCCCGTGCAGTACGCCCGCGTGGACGCCGCCGCAGCCCGCGAAATCTTCATCCAGTCCGCCCTCGTCGAAGGCCAGTGGCACACCCAGCACAAGTTCTACCTGCGCAACCAGCGCGCCCTTGCCGAGGTCGAAGAGCTTGAGGCACGCCTGCGCCGCCGCGACCTGCGCGTGGACGACTCCGTGCTCTTCGCCTTCTACGATGCCCGTATCCCCGCCCACGTGACGGATGTGCGCGCCTTCGACAAGTGGTGGAAGCAGGCACGCCTCGAAGACGACAACTTCCTGGACTTCAACCCCGAGAAGCTCATCAACGAGGAAGCCGCCGACTACGACGACTCGCAGTTCCCGCGCCAGTGGGTGCAGCGTACCGACAGCGGCGAACTCACCCTCGACCTGCGTTACGAATACGCCCCCACCGCCGGTGTGGGAGGCGCCCGCACCGAAGCCGCCAAGCGCGACGGTGTGGCCGTGCAGGTGCCGATTCTCTTCCTCAACCAGCTGAGCCCCGAACCGTTCCGCTGGCAGATTCCCGGCCTGCGCCACGAACTCGTCACCGCGCTCATCAAATCGCTCCCCAAGGCGATTCGACGCAACTTCGTGCCCGCACCCGACGTGGCGCGTGCCGCCTGCGCCGCTCTCGAGGAGGACTACTCCCCCGCCACCGACGAGTTGCTCCCCTCCCTCGCGCTCGTGCTGCGTCGCCTGCGCGGCGTGGTCGTCGAGCCCGAAGCCTTCAACTGGGACGCCGTACCCGAGCACCTGAAGATGGGCTTCCAGGTGCGCAACGCCCGCAACAAAATCCTGGGTGAGGGCAAGGACCTGCGAGCCCTGCAGCAGCAGCTACACAAGGAGATTCGCAGCGCCCTCGCCGACTCGCTCGGCGCATCCGACGAGGCCATGGCGAAGATGGTTGCGCTCGCCCAGGGCGGCTCTGGCAACGCGGGTAGCTCCGCGGCTTCTGCGATGAAGGGCGCGAAGAGCCCGGATGCCCCTGCCAACGCGGATGCATCCGACGGAGTACGCGAAATCAGCGGCCTCACCGAATTCCCCGCCGATCTCTTCCCCAACGGAGCCATCCCCCGCAAGGTACAGCGCATCATCGCGACCCAGGCGGTCAACGGCTACCCCGCCCTCGTGGACGAAGGCTCCAGCGTGGGCCTGCGCATCTTCCCCACCGAGGCCGAACAGCTCCACGCCCAGCGCCGCGGCATCATCCGCCTGCTCCAACTGCAGGTGCCCTCGCCCGTACGCTACGTGAGCGAACACCTCTCCCACAAGGAGAAAATCGTCTTCACGCAGAACCCGCACGGCTCCATCGACGAACTCATCCGCGACTGCACCGTCGCGGCGCTCGACCACCTCGTGCCGCACACCCCCATCTTCACGTACGCCGAATACAGCGAACTCTACGAGCACGTACGTGCCGAACTCATCGAGACAGTCTTCGACGTCACCAAGCTCGTCGCCGAAATCCTCTCCGAAGCCACCGCGCTGAAGAAGGCCATCAAGAAGGCAACCTCGCTGACGACCATGCACGCCGTCTCCGACGTGAAGGCTCAGATGGAGAACCTGGTCTACCCCGGGTTCGTGGCGCAGACCGGCTACGACCAGCTGGTTCACCTGCCGCGTTACCTGAAGGCCGCCCAGGTGCGCCTGACGAAGCTCGGCCCGAACCTACACCGCGACAACCAGCTAATGCTCACCGTACAGGATCTTGAGGATTCCTACGATAACGCGGTCAAGTCGCTGCCGGCCGGCACCATCGTTCCGGATGCGCTCCGCCGCGTGAACTGGATGATTGAGGAGCTGCGCGTCAGCTTCTTCGCCCAGGAGCTCGGTACCGCCTACACGGTGTCTGAGAAGCGCATTGCGAAGGCTCAGCGTGAGGCGCTGGACGCCATCAAGCGCTAGCTTGTGAGCTTGCACAGATGGCGGTGTTCGTCCTCGCTCTTACTCAGGTGTAGGTGCGCCGCATGTTTCCTCCGCGCCTACGCAGGGGCACCCGTCACCCGGACGCTCCGTCCTCTCCTTGCTTCGCTGCGGAGAGCGTCCGGGTTGACACCCTGAGGGCGCTTCCGGAAAACACGGCTGCACCTGCGGCACAAGCAAAGAGCCCCCACACGAGGTAATCGTGTGGGGGCTCTTTGCCGTTCACAGCGCAAGCTAAGCCGGGAACCTAGCGCGGAAAGGCGGTGTCGTCCGTAGCGACATCAGGGTGCCCGAGCTCTGCGAGGGCGGGTGCCCCTGTAGGAGCGAGGACGAACACCGCCTCTCAGCGTGAGAAACGGTTAGGCTATAGCCTCGCAGAAGGTCACCGTCACGGAGCCGTTACCGCGGTCGTGCATCCACTGCGGCGCGTTCTCGGCCGAGGTGATGGCGCCGTCGCTCACCGACGGGGCGAGGTACGAGCCGCCCGCGCCACCGGCGCCGCCCTGCATCGTGTAGCCGACGCCCTGACGCACGCCGGTCGGGCTGTTCAGCCACTTCTGGGTCAGCACAATCGAGGAGACGGACTGGGCCGCACCGGAACCGCCGCCTCCGTAGCCCGCGCCGCCGCCGCCGGACACCACGGACTGGTAGCCGTTGAAGTTCTGCGCGTACGCGCCCTCGTCGTTGTAGACGTCCAGGTCCCAGCTGCGGTCCTCGTAGGTGCCCTTCTCGTGCACGCTGGCGGGGTTCTCGTCGAGCTGGTAGGAGTACGCGCCCGCGCCGTCGCCACCGTTACCCGCGAAGCCGCTCGTGCCCGCGTTACCTGCGACGAACTGGCTGAACAGCACCTGGTTGTTGGTGGTCTCGAAACCGATGACGGGGCCGCTGACCGGCAGGGTACCCGCCGCACCACCGGCACCGCCCGCACCCGCCGCGCCGCCGAAGCCGGAGTTGTAGGTCAGCACCTTGGTGCGTTCAGCCCTATAGATTTCGTAGCCGGGGGTGCCGTTGGAGCCTGCCGCTGCGGAGGCGCTACCCGCCGCATCGAACTGCGGGGATGCATCCGAGCCGAGGGCCGCCACGCCGGCATCGATCTGGCCGTCGAGGTTGGAGTACCAGGGGTCCGCGTAGGACACACCGGAGCTGGTCATACCCGCGCCGCCACCGCCACCTGCTACAGCTACAACAACGCCGTCGATGAGCAGTGCGGAGGAGCCGCCGCCGGATGCGGCGTAGACCTGGCTCTTGGAGTTTGCCGGGTCAGCGTACTTTGCGTCCACCTGCGCGGTGACGCTGGCGGGGATGGTGTAGGCGGGCACGGAGCCGCCGTTGCCGTAGCCTTCGCCGCCGGCCGTGGGGGTGAGCGAACCGTCGCCGATGCCGCCCGCGGCGGCCACGATCTGCACGGTGGATCCGGGGGTAACCGCAACAACGCCGGTGACCTTCGCGCCGGAACCCGCCGGGGTCATGCGGTTGTTGGTACCGCCCGCGCCGCCAACCAGCTCGAAGCGGAGCTTGTAGACGTTGTTGGGGACGGTGAATGTCTTGACGGTCTTGGCACCCTCGTCGGTGCCAGAGATGCTGTAGGCAGGGCTGGCCGCCAGGGTACAGTCTGCGGCGACGGATGCCGCGTAGGACGGAACGGTTGCCGATGCCGCGACGACCGGTGCCGCCCAGGCTGCGCCCGCGACAAGCTTGCGGCGGGTCAGGGATGAAGACATGGTATGCCCTTTAGGATGAGGAAAATATTAGGTGGTGTGCGGCGCGACGGTATCTGAATCCAAGCAAGCATCGAATTGCTTGCTTCGGAAAGAAAATTAGCGCCGTTCAAAAGAATACCCTTAACCTCAGCCTTAACATAAATCCCTGGCTTGAGCACGGTATGGGAGCTCTTGGCTACCTCGCGCCGCTCTCTTCCTGCGCTCCTGCAGGGGAACCCGCCGCACCCGGACGCTCCGCTCTTCCTTGCTTCGCT
>ERZ773044.130-NODE-130-length-40890-cov-77.8431_pt1 | contig 40890 bp, 36 predicted proteins | sample MGYA00511897_ERZ773044 | MGnify/ENA primary metagenome ERZ773044 (study PRJEB29015, sample SAMEA2738116) | human oral metagenome | biome: human oral; feature: human-associated habitat; material: saliva | place: China | collected 2170 ...
GAAGTTGCAGCTACAATGGCAGCAGCCTTGAATAACTAATAATAAAAAGGAAGCCAAATTGCTTCCTTTTTTCTATGCAGTCGATCTTTATAGGGAGATATTCCTATTTTTAAGGTATAAATAAAAAGCCCTATAATAAGGGCTAAGTGTATTTAGGAGACTACACTTCAAATTCATAGAGTGCTGTAGACAAATAACGTTCGCCGTTATCTGGTGCTAGAGCAAGGACTTTCTTACCTGTACCTAATTTCTTGGCAACTTCAATTGCTCCGTAGATAGCTGCAGCTGAAGAAATCCCTACAAGGAAACCTTCTTTTCCACCAATTTCACGGCCGAGTGCTAGAGCATCGTCTGACGTTACACGAACGATACCATCATAAGCCTTTGTATCCAGTGTATCAGGAATAAATCCAGCTGAGATACCTTGAATTTTGTGAGGGCCAGGTTTTTCACCAGATAGAATAGCAGATTCGTCTGCCTCTACTGCAAAAACTTGAATGTTAGAATTTACTGTTTTGAGTGCATGAGAAACCCCAGAAATTGTTCCACCAGTACCAACTCCAGCAACAAAGGCATCTAATCCATCTTTACCGAAAGCAGCTAGTATTTCAGCTCCTGTTGTTCTTTCATGTACTTCTGGATTAGCTGGATTGTCAAATTGAAGTGGGAGGAAACCATCACGTTCAGCAGCGATTTCTTGTGCTTTAGCAATAGCACCTTTCATTCCCTCACTACCAGGAGTTAGGACGAGTTCAGCGCCATAAGCCTGGATAATCTTACGTCGTTCTACACTCATGGTTTCAGGCATAACAATGACAACTTTATACCCTTTAGCAGCACCTACCCATGAAAGTCCAATACCAGTGTTTCCACTTGTTGCTTCGACAATAGTAGAACCTGGTTTTAGAATACCGTCTTGTTCAGCTTTTTCAATCATGCTAAGAGCAATACGATCTTTTACAGAAGAACCAGGGTTGAATGCTTCAAGCTTTACATAGACGTCCGCAGCCCCTTCTGGCACGATGTTGTTGAGTTTAACAATCGGAGTTTGACCGATTAATTCAGTAATGTTGTTATAAATAGACATATGAATACCTCTTTGTATAAGATATTTCTAGTATAACGCTATCTATACAATTTGTAAAATATAGAAATCCTATCGAAGTGATAGGATTTTTTTATATCAAAGGTCTAAGCCGTTAATTTTCAAGCGATTGTGATAAGCTAATTCTAATAAATAGGTGTAAAGTGGAATGATATCCGTTTTCTTAGGGAATTCAAATTTATGAGCATTAAAATGCTCATTATGTGCTTTTAGAAAGACATTTTCTAAATAAGTAATAGTAATTTCACTATCATCTATACCTGCTCCAGCAGTTTCCATTTCAACGTTAACAATGTTCATCAAAAAGATTGATTTAATAGACATCTTACGACCGGTAGCGCCTTGTTTATCTGTAAAGATAATACGTATATTTGTAAATATAATTGAGTCACGAATCAATTTATATCCACTTTGAATTTCTTCATTTTCTAGTAGATATTGTCCATATTCTTTGATAAGAGTTTCTTTGTTTTGCTCGCTAAAGTTACCAGCGAGTCCTTGAATGAATTTACCAAATGCCATATTTTTCTCCTTTATTTACACTAAGTTTACAGGAACCTCAACTTCTCGTAAACCTTGATCAGTTAAAGTGACTTTTCCATTAAAAAACTCTACAAGTGCAGCTTTAATAGTTTCTTTTTCTTCTTTGTCAACATAAATCATCGTATCGACTTGATCTGTAAAGTTTGTATCCAGTTCCATGAGATTATGTTTCTTAAGGAAGTTACTGTACTCTTGATACTGAGCGTAAGACATTTGAATAGCAATGCCAGCCTGTTCTTTTATTTCAATGATGCCAATTTCCTTGACAGCTAAGGCAACACTGCCTGCGTAAGCACGAATCAATCCTCCAGCGCCTAGCTTAATGCCACCAAAGTAGCGTGTCACTACCACACAGATATTAGTAAGATTGTGATTTTCTAGCACCCCAAGCATGGGAATGCCAGCAGTACCACTAGGCTCACCATCATCACTTGTCCGTTTAATTTCACTACGTTCCCCAATAATGAAGGCCGAGCAGTTGTGCGTAGCTTTGTAGTGTTCTTTTTTGATGGCAGTAATAAAGTCTCGAGCATCTTCTTCGCTATAAACACGCTTGGCATGACAGATAAAGCGTGATTTTTTGATTTCTTCTTGGACTTGACCGTCCTCTTTAATTGTTCTAAATTCCATGATTTAATTGTACTAAAAAATTATCTAAAGCGCTAGGTTTTTACGAATAAAGAAGTATGAAAGTAAATCCAGATTATCTTGGTCGTTTGTTTACTGAGAATGAATTAACAGAAGAAGAATGTCAGTTGGCGGAGAAACTTCCAGCAATGAGAAAGGAGAAGGGGAAATTGTTCTGCCAACGTTGTAATAGTACTATTCTAGAAGAATGGTATTTGCCCATCGGTGCTTACTATTGTCGGGAGTGCTTAATTATGAAGCGAGTTAGAAGTGATCAAGCTTTATACTATTTTCCGCAGGAGGATTTTCCGAAGCAAGATGTTCTTAAATGGAGTGGTCAATTAACTCCTTTTCAAGAGAAGGTGTCAGAGGGACTGATTCGAGCAGTAGATAAGCAGGAGCCAACCTTGGTACATGCGGTAACAGGAGCTGGAAAGACAGAAATGATTTACCAAGTTGTGGCCAAAGTGATTGATGAAGGTGGTGCAGTTTGTTTGGCCAGTCCCAGAATCGATGTGTGTTTGGAGCTGTATAAGCGACTGCAACAGGATTTTGCTTGCGAGATAGCTTTACTACACGGAGAATCAGAACCATATTTTCGAACACCACTAGTTGTTGCAACGGCTCATCAGCTGTTAAAATTTTATCATGCTTTTGATTTGTTGATAGTAGATGAAGTAGATGCTTTTCCTTATGTTGACAATCCTACGCTTTACCATGCTGTCAAGAATAGTGTAAAGGAGAATGGGCTGAGGATCTTTTTAACAGCGACTTCGACGGATGAGTTAGATAGGAAGGTCCGTTTAGGAGAATTAAAACGATTAAGCTTGCCAAGACGATTTCATGGAAATCCGTTAATTATTCCAAAACCAGTTTGGTTATCGGATTTTAATCATTGCTTAGAGAAAAGTAGATTGTCACCAAAGTTAAAGTCCTATATTGAGAAGCAGAGAAAGACAGGTTATCCGTTACTCATTTTTGCATCAGAAATTAAGAAAGGAGAACAGTTAAAAGAAATCTTACAAGAGCAATTTCCAAATGAAAAAATTGGCTTTGTATCTTCTGTCACAGAGGATCGATTAGAACAGGTACAAGCTTTTCGAGATGGAGAATTGACAATACTGATCAGTACGACGATATTAGAGCGTGGAGTTACCTTCCCTTGTGTGGACGTTTTCGTCGTAGAGGCCAATCATCGTCTATTTACCAAGTCTAGCTTGATTCAGATTGGTGGACGAGTTGGGCGAAGCATGGATAGACCGACAGGAGCTTTGCTTTTCTTCCATGATGGGTTAAATGCTTCAATCAAGAAGGCAATTAAGGAAATTCAGCAGATGAATAAGGAGGCGGGGCTATGAAGTGCTTGTTATGTGGGCAGACTATGAAGGCTGTTTTAACTTTTAGTAGCCTCTTGCTGTTGAGGAATGATGACTCCTATCTTTGTTCAGACTGTGATTCTACTTTTAAGAGAATTGGAGAAGAGTATTGTCCAAACTGTATGAAAATAGGTTTGTCAATAAAGTGTCAAGATTGTCAATTTTGGTGTAAAGAAGGAGTTGAGATCAGTCATAGAGCGATTTTTACTTACAATCAAGCTATGAAGGATTTTTTTAGTCGGTATAAGTTTGATGGGGACTTTCTTTTAAGAAAAGTGTTTGCTTCATTTTTAAGTGAGGAGTTGAAAAAGTACAAAGAGTACCAATTTGTCGTCATTCCCCTAAGTCCTGAAAGATTGCTTGAGAGGGGATTTAACCAGGTTGAAGGTTTAGTTGAAGCAGCAGGGTTCTCTTTTCAAGACTTACTAGAGAAGAGAGAAGAGCGGGCTAGTTCTTCTAAAAATCGTTCAGAACGCTTAGCAACAGAACTTCCTTTCTTTATTAAAAGTGGAGTCACTATTCCTAAAAAAGTCCTACTTATAGATGACATTTATACTACTGGAACAACTATAAATCGTGTGAAGAGATTGCTAGAAGAAGCTGGTGCTGAGGATGTAAAAACATTTTCCCTTGTAAGATGAGGAAAAAATTTGCAAAAATAAAATGAAAGCGTTATAATGAAATCAGAAAAACAAAAATGTTTAGAAAGAAGGTACTCATATGATTAAATATAGTATCCGTGGTGAAAACCTAGAAGTAACAGAAGCAATTCGTGATTATGTAGTTTCTAAACTCGAAAAGATTGAAAAGTATTTTCAAGCTGAACAAGAGTTGGATGCTCGAGTAAACTTGAAGGTGTATCGTGAAAAAACTGCTAAAGTGGAAGTAACGATTCCGCTTGGCTCAATTACTCTTCGCGCAGAAGATGTATCTCAAGATATGTATGGCTCAATTGACCTTGTAACTGATAAAATTGAACGTCAGATTCGTAAAAATAAAACAAAAATCGAGCGTAAAAATAAAAATAAGGTGGCAACTAGTCAATTATTTACAGATGCTTTGGTCGAAGATTCAAATGTTGTCCAGTCTAGGGTTGTTCGTTCAAAACAAATTGATTTAAAACCAATGGATTTGGAAGAAGCTATTCTACAGATGGATTTGTTGGGACATGATTTCTTTATCTATGTTGATGTTGAAGATCAAACAACCAATGTGATTTATCGTCGTGAAGATGGCGAAATCGGTCTATTAGAAGTTAAAGAATCTTAATCAGAATATGTGTAAAGGTAGGTTTACTGAATTGTAAACCTCCTTTTTCTTATAATTGATAGAATTACTGATTACACTTTTAAAAAGTCGCTTTTTGGTGGTTATTATGGTATAATGGGTGCCAAGAGGTTTGGAATGAAAAAATTTTATGTAAGTCCTATTTTCCCCTTAATATTAGGAATAGTGGCGTTCGGAGTGCTATCTGTGCAACTTGTTTTTGTAACGAATACACTGGTAACGCTATTTCTTTTGCTACTTATTTTGGGTTCATATATTTTACTATTCATTCATCAGAGAGACTACTACTCAAAGAGTGAAGTAGAACAAATCCAGTATGTAAACCATCAAGCTGAAGATAGTTTGACAACCTTGTTAGAACAGATGCCTGTTGGGGTTATTAAACTAGACTTATCGTCAGGTGAAGTTGAATGGTTTAATCCTTATGCTGAATTGATTTTGACGAATGAAGTGGGCGAAATTGATGTGGCATTAATTCAAACAATTATCAAGGCTTCTGTGGGGAATCCAGGTTCTTATGCCACCTTAGGTGAGACCCGCTATTCGGTTCATATGGACAAGGTGTCTGGAGTTCTTTACTTCTTTGATGTGTCTGGAGAATATGAAGCGACTGTTGAGTTAGTAACGAGTCGACCTGTGATTGGGATTGTTTCCGTTGACAACTATGATGACTTAGAAGATGAAACATCGGAGTCTGATATCAGTCATATCAATAGCTTTGTAGCCAATTTTGTTTCAGAATTTGCTGGGAAACATGCCATGTTCTCCCGTCGAGTGAGTATGGACCGTTTTTATCTATTTACGGACTACACGGTACTTGAGGAATTGATGAGTGATAAATTTTCTGTTATCGACACTTTCAGAGAAGAGTCGAAACAGAGACAGTTGCCATTGACCTTAAGTATGGGATTTTCTTATGGTGATGGAAATCATGATGAAATAGGGAAAGTTGCTTTGCTCAACTTGAACTTGGCTGAAGTGCGTGGTGGCGACCAGGTGGTTGTCAAGGAAAACGACGAAACGAAAAATCCAGTTTATTTTGGTGGTGGGTCTGCTGCCTCAATCAAGCGTACCCGTACCCGTACGCGCGCTATGATGACAGCTATTTCAGATAAGATTCGGAGTGTGGATCAGGTTTTTGTAGTTGGTCACAAAAATCTAGATATGGATGCTTTGGGTTCTGCTGTAGGTATGCAGTTATTTGCCAGCAATGTGACTGAAAATAGCTATGCTCTTTATGACGAAGAACAAATGTCTCCGGATATTGAACGAGCTGTTTCATTCTTAGAAAAAGAAGGAGTTACGAAGTTGTTGTCCGTTAAGGATGCAATGGGGATGGTGACCAATCGTTCTTTATTGATTCTTGTAGACCATTCAAAGACAGCCTTAACTTTATCAAAAGATTTTTATGATTTGTTTACCCAAACCATCGTTATTGACCACCACAGACGGGATCAGGATTTTCCAGATAATGCAGTTATCACTTATATAGAAAGTGGTGCAAGTAGTGCCAGTGAGTTGGTAACAGAATTGATTCAGTTCCAGAATTCTAAGAAAAATCGTTTGAGTCGTATGCAAGCAAGTGTTTTAATGGCTGGTATGATGTTGGATACTAAAAATTTCACCTCACGAGTGACTAGTCGGACATTTGATGTTGCTAGCTATCTCAGAACGCGCGGAAGCGATAGTATTGCTATCCAGGAAATCGCTGCGACAGATTTTGAAGAATATCGTGAGGTCAATGAACTGATTTTACAGGGGCGTAAATTAGGTTCAGATGTACTAATAGCAGAGGCTAAGGATACGAAATGCTATGATACAGTTGTTATTAGTAAGGCAGCAGATGCCATGTTAGCTATGTCAGGTATTGAAGCGAGTTTTGTTCTTGCGAAGAATACACAAGGCTTTATCTCCATCTCAGCTCGCAGTCGTAGTAAACTGAATGTACAACGGATTATGGAAGAGTTAGGCGGTGGAGGCCACTTTAATTTGGCAGCAGCTCAAATTAAAGATTCAACCTTGTCAGAAGCAGGTGAAAAACTGACAGAAATTGTATTAAATGAAATAAAGGAAAAGGAGAAAGAAGAATGAAAGTAATCTTTTTAGCAGATGTTAAAGGAAAAGGTAAAAAAGGCGAAATTAAGGAAGTACCAACAGGATATGCGCAAAACTTTCTTATCAAAAAGAATCTAGCCAAAGAAGCGACTGCTCAAGCTGTAGGTGAACTTCGTGGTAAACAAAAATCGGAAGAAAAAGCTCATGCTGAGATGATTGCAGAAGCAAAAGCAATTAAAGCCCAACTTGAAGCAGAAGAAACGGTTGTAGAATTTGTTGAAAAAGTTGGTCCAGATGGACGTACTTTTGGTTCTATTACCAATAAGAAGATTGCAGAAGAATTGCAAAAGCAATTTGGAATTAAGATTGATAAACGTCATATTCAAGTACAAGCTCCGATTCGAGCAGTTGGTTTGATTGATGTGCCAGTGAAAATCTATCAAGATATCACAAGTGTAATCAATCTTCGTGTGAAAGAAGGATAAGTTTACACCTTCTTGACAAGATTGTAAAAGGAAGGGAAGTCTGATGGCAGAAGTAGAAGAGTTACGAGTACAACCTCAAGATATTTTAGCTGAGCAATCCGTTTTAGGGGCTATCTTTATTGATGAGAGTAAACTTGTTTTTGTGCGAGAATACATTGAGTCTCGGGACTTTTTTAAGTATGCCCATCGATTGATTTTCCAAGCCATGGTTGATTTATCCGACCGTGGTGATGCTATAGACGCAACAACGGTTCGTACCATTCTTGACAATCAAGGTGATTTGCAGAATATTGGTGGCCTGTCTTACTTGGTTGAGATTGTCAATTCTGTGCCAACTTCTGCTAACGCGGAGTATTATGCTAAAATTGTTGCAGAAAAGGCTATGTTACGGCGATTAATCGCCAAGTTGACAGAGTCTGTCAATCAAGCTTACGAGGCTTCGCAACCAGCTGATGAAATCATTGCGCAGGCAGAAAAAGGCCTGATTGATGTCAGCGAAAATGCAAATCGAAGTGGATTTAAGAACATTCGAGATGTATTGAATGTCAACTTTGGAAACCTGGAAGCTCGCTCGCAACAAACGACTGATATTACAGGTATTGCTACGGGCTACCGTGATTTAGATCATATGACGACTGGACTTCATGAGGAGGAGTTAATTATCCTAGCAGCCCGTCCAGCGGTTGGTAAGACAGCCTTTGCCTTGAATATTGCTCAGAATATTGGGACTAAGTTGGACAAAACAGTTGCTATCTTTTCGCTCGAAATGGGTGCAGAAAGTCTAGTGGATCGTATGTTGGCGGCAGAAGGTTTAGTGGAGTCTCACTCTATCCGTACGGGTCAATTGACCGATGAGGAGTGGCAAAAATATACCATTGCTCAAGGGAACCTAGCCAACGCGAGTATCTATATCGATGATACTCCAGGGATTCGGATCACGGAAATTCGTTCGCGCTCACGTAAACTGGCTCAAGAAACTGGAAATCTTGGTTTGATTTTGATTGACTATTTACAGCTTATCACGGGAACTGGTCGAGAAAACCGTCAACAAGAGGTTTCAGAAATTTCTCGTCAGTTAAAAATCCTGGCCAAGGAACTGAAAGTTCCAGTAATCGCTCTAAGTCAGCTATCTCGTGGTGTAGAACAACGTCAGGATAAGCGACCAGTCTTGTCTGATATTCGGGAGTCTGGGTCTATTGAGCAGGATGCGGATATCGTTGCCTTTCTTTATCGCGAAGATTACTATGAGCGTGGTGGTGAAGAAGAGGAAGGTATACCAAATAATAAGGTAGAAGTTATTATCGAGAAAAACCGTAGTGGAGCTCGTGGAACGGTGGAATTGATTTTCCAAAAAGAATACAATAAATTTTCAAGTATCTCAAAGAGGGAGGCATAAGATGTCAGATGCATTTACAGATGTAGCCAAGATGAAAAAAATCAAAGAAGAAATCAAGGCACATGAGGGACAAGTCGTAGAAATGACTTTGGAGAATGGTCGTAAACGCCAAAAAAATAGATTGGGTAAGTTGATTGAGGTTTATCCATCCCTATTTATCGTTGAATTTGGAAATGTTGAAGGAGATAAACAAGCTAATGTTTACGTTGAATCCTTTACTTACTCAGATATCCTTACAGAAAAGAATTTGATTCATTATCTTGACTAAAGTGAGAAATTTTCTCACTTTTTCTTTTTTCTCCGAATAGTTTAAGTGAAGGCAATCTTCGACTTATATTATTTTTCAAGGAGGAAGAATGAAAAATTCACCATTTACAGTAACAGAGAAAAGATTTTCTTTCAGAAAATCAGTTAAAAAGGTTGTTCCTTTTTTAGTAGTAGGCTTGATGTTAGCAGCGGGTAATAGTGTATCTGCCTATTCGGGAGGAAGCGGCTCGATTGCGCGTGGGGATGATTATCCTGTTTATTATAAAAATGGGAGCCAGGAGATTGATAAATGGCGGATGTATTCTCGTCAGTGTACTTCTTTTGCAGCCTTTCGTTTGAGTAATGTCAATGGTTTTGAGATTCCAGCGGCTTATGGAAATGCGAATGAATGGGGCTATCGTGCTCGTCGTGAAGGGTATCGTGTAGATAATAGGCCAGCGATTGGTTCGATTGCTTGGTCTACTGCAGGAACTTATGGTCATGTTGCTTGGGTGTCAAATGTAATTGGAGATGAGATTGAGATTGAAGAATACAACTATGGAATAAGGGAATCTTACAATAAGCGCGTCGTGAAGGCCAATACCATGACTGGCTTTATTCATTTTAAAGATTTAGCTGGTGGCAGTGTTGGGAATAGTCAATCCTCAGTTTCAACAGTAGGAACACATTTTTTCAAGTCTAAGGCTGCTATCAAAAATCAGCCTCTAGCTAGCGCAACTGCGATTGATTACTATTATCCTGGTGAGAATGTTCATTATGATCAAATTCTCGAAAAAGATGGATACAAGTGGTTGAGTTATACGGCTTATAATGGAAGCCGTCGCTATATCCAGCTAGAGGGAGTGACTTCTTCACAGAATTCTCAGAATCAATCAGGAAATAGCTCTAGCTATGGATCCAATAGTAGTTCAACTGTTGGTTGGAAGAAAATAAATGGTAGTTGGTATCATTTCAAATCAAATGGCTCTAAATCAACAGGCTGGTTGAAGGATGGGGCTAGTTGGTATTATTTGAAATCATCTGGTGAAATGCAGACAGGCTGGTTAAAGGAAAATGGGGTTTGGTATTATCTGGATAGTTCAGGGGCAATGAAAACAGGCTGGTACCAAGTATCTGGTAAATGGTATTATTCTTACTCTTCAGGCGCATTAGCTGTCAATACGACGGTGGATGGCTATAGAGTAAATAGTGATGGAGAACGAGTATAGAAAATTGGAGTAGGAAAATTTCCTACTCTTTTCTGTAAGCAGTTTCCTTGACATTTTTTTTGTTTTGCGCTATCATATGTCCATATAATATATGGGAGTCTGTGTACAGTCTGAGAGGAAGTGTTAAACTTCGACCGCACCTGATCTGGGTAATGCCAGCGTAGGGAACGTTACTTAATCTATTCTGCACCTTTTCCATATATGGTAAAGGTTTCTTTTTGTCAAAGGAAAATGAGAAGAGGAGGTTGTTATGAAAGCAAGCATTGCCTTGCAAGTTTTACCCCTATCACAGGGGATTGATCGGATAGCTGTTATCGATCAGGTCATTGCTTATCTGCAAGCTCAAGAAGTGACCATGGTGGTGACACCATTTGAAACGGTCTTGGAAGGAGAGTTTGATGAGCTCATGCGCATTCTCAAAGAAGCGCTTGAAGTGGCTGGGCAGGAGGCAGATAATGTCTTTGCCAATGTCAAAATAAATGTAGGAGAGATTTTAAGCATCGATGAGAAACTTGAAAAGTATGATGAGACGACAGATTAGTCTTTTGGGATTTCTTGGAGTCTTGTCGGTCTGGCAGTTAGCGGGAATATTCAAACTTTTACCCAAGTTTATCCTGCCAACTCCTCTTGAGATTCTCCAGTCCTTTGTTCGTGACAGAGAATTTCTCTGGCACCATAGCTGGGCAACCTTGAGAGTGGCTTTACTCGGTCTAGTGCTGGGTGTCTTGATTGCCTGTATCATGGCTGTGCTTATGGACAGTCTAACTTGGCTCAATGACCTGATTTACCCTATGATGGTGGTTGTTCAGACCATTCCGACTATTGCCATAGCCCCTATCTTGGTCTTGTGGCTAGGTTATGGGATTTTGCCCAAGATTGTCTTGATAATCTTGACGACAACCTTCCCTATCATCGTCAGTATTTTGGACGGTTTTAGGCACTGTGACAAGGATATGCTGACCTTGTTTAGTCTGATGCGAGCAAACCCTTGGCAAATCCTGTGGCATTTTAAAATCCCAGTCAGCCTGCCTTACTTTTATGCAGGTCTGAGGGTCAGTGTCTCCTACGCCTTTATCACAACAGTGGTATCTGAGTGGTTGGGAGGCTTTGAAGGACTAGGTGTCTACATGATTCAGTCCAAGAAACTGTTTCAGTATGATACCATGTTCGCGATTATTATTCTGGTATCGATTATCAGTCTTCTCGGTATGAAGCTGGTTGATGTCAGTGAAAAATATGTTATTAAATGGAAACGTTCGTAGAGTAAGAATGTTTTAAAAAAGAAAAGAGGAAATCAAAATGAAAAAAACATGGAAAGTGTTTTTAACGCTTGTGACAGCTCTTGTAGCTGTTGTGCTTGTGGCCTGTGGTCAAGGAACTGCTTCTAAGGATAACAAAGAGGCAGAACTCAAGAAAATCGACTTTATCCTAGACTGGACACCAAACACTAACCACACAGGACTTTATGTTGCCAAGGAAAAAGGTTATTTCAAAGAAGCTGGAGTAGATGTTGATTTGAAATTGCCACCAGAAGAAAGTTCTTCTGACTTAGTCATTAATGGTAAGGCACCATTTGCAGTCTATTTCCAAGACTACATGGCTAAAAAATTGGAAAAAGGAGCAGGAATTACTGCCGTTGCAGCTATTGTTGAGCACAATACATCAGGAATCATCTCTCGTAAATCTGACAATGTGGCTAGTCCAAAAGACTTGGTTGGTAAGAAATACGGAACTTGGAATGACCCAACTGAACTTGCTATGTTGAAAACCTTGGTAGAATCACAAGGTGGGGACTTTGAGAAGGTTGAAAAAGTACCAAATAACGACTCAAACTCTATCACACCGATTGCTAATGGAGTATTTGATACTGCATGGATCTACTACGGATGGGATGGTATCCTTGCAAAATCTCAAGGCGTAGAGGCTAACTTCATGTATTTGAAAGACTACGTCAAGGAATTTGATTACTACTCACCAGTTATCATCGCAAACAACGACTATTTGAAAGACAACAAAGAAGAAGCTCGCAAAGTCATCCAAGCTATCAAAAAAGGTTACCAATATGCTATGGAGCATCCAGAGGAAGCGGCAGATATCCTCATCAAGAATGCACCTGAACTTCAGGAAAAACGTGACTTTGTCATCGAATCTCAAAAATACTTGTCAAAAGAATACGCAAGCGACAAGGAAAAATGGGGTCAATTTGACGCAGCTCGCTGGAATGCCTTCTACAAATGGGATAAAGAAAATGGTATCCTTAAAGAAGACTTGACAGACAAAGGCTTCACCAACGAATTTGTGAAATAATGACAGAGATTAGACTAGAACACGTCAGTTATGCCTATGGTCAGGAGAGGATTTTAGAGGATATCAACCTACAGGTGACTTCAGGTGAAGTGGTTTCTATTCTGGGCCCAAGTGGTGTAGGAAAAACCACCCTCTTTAATCTAATCGCTGGGATTTTAGAAGTCCAATCAGGGCGAATTGTCCTTGATGGTGAAGAAAATCCCAAGGGGCGCGTGAGTTATATGTTGCAAAAGGATCTACTCTTGGAGCACAAGACCGTTCTTGGTAATATCATTTTACCCCTCTTGATTCAAAAAGTGGATAAGGCTGAAGCTATTGCTCGCGCGGATGACATTCTTGCGACCTTCCAGTTGACAGCTGTAAGAGATAAATACCCTCATGAACTCAGTGGTGGGATGCGCCAGCGTGTGGCCTTGCTCAGGACCTACCTTTTCGGGCACAAGCTCTTTCTCTTAGACGAGGCTTTTAGCGCCTTGGATGAGATGACCAAGATGGAACTCCACGCTTGGTACCTTGAGATTCACAAGCAGTTGCAACTGACAACATTGATTATTACTCATAGTATCGAGGAGGCCCTTAGTCTCAGCGACCGCATCTATATCTTGAAAAATCGCCCTGGGCAGATTGTTTCAGAAATTAAACTAGATTGGTCTGAAGATGAGGACAAGGAAGTCCAAAAGATTGCCTACAAACGTCAAATTTTGGCAGAATTAGGCTTAGATAAGTAGAAAAATAGGGAGTTGGTGAAGATTATCCTTTACCAGCGCCCTTTTTCTTTTAAAAATGAAAAAATTTCGGTATAATAGTCAAAGATAGTCAAGGTTCAAAGAGAGAGGTGGGTTTGTAATGAGATTTAAAAATACATCGGATCATATTGAGGCCTACATCAAGGCGATTTTAGATCAATCTGGAATTGTGGAGTTGCAACGTAGTCAGTTGGCAGATACCTTTCAGGTTGTTCCTAGTCAGATTAACTACGTGATCAAGACACGCTTTACTGAAAGTAGAGGCTACTTGGTTGAAAGTAAGCGTGGTGGCGGAGGCTACATTCGTATAGGACGGATTGAGTTTTCTAGTCATCATGAAATGCTCAGGGAGCTGCTTTACTCAATTGGTGAGCGGGTCAGTCAAGAAATTTACGAAGATATTCTGCAGCTTTTGGTTGAGCAGGAATTGATGACCAAGCAGGAGATGAATTTGCTAGTATCAGTAGCTTTGAATCGCGTTTTAGGAGAAGAAGCACCAGTCCTTCGAGCAGACATGCTACGACAGGTCATACAAGAGGTAGATAGAAAAGGGAAGTAAGATGAACTATTCAAAAGCATTGAATGAATGTATCGAAAGTGCCTACATGGTTGCTGGCCATTTTGGAGCTCGTTATCTAGAGTCTTGGCACTTGTTGATTGCCATGTCTAATCACAGTTATAGTGTGGCAGGGGCGACTTTAAATGATTATCCATATGAGATGGACCGTTTAGAAGAGGTCGCTTTGGAACTGACTGAAACGGACTACAGCCAGGATGAAACTTTTACGGAATTGCCATTTTCTCATCGTTTGCAGGTTCTTTTTGATGAAGCAGAGTATGTAGCGTCAGTGGTCCATGCTAAGGTGCTAGGGACAGAGCATGTCCTTTATGCGATTTTGCATGATGGCAATGCCTTGGCGACTCGTATCTTGGAGAGGGCTGGTTTTTCTTATGAAGACAAGAAAGATCAGGTCAAGATTGCTGCTCTTCGTAGAAATTTAGAAGAACGTGCAGGCTGGACTCGTGAAGACCTCAAGGCTTTACGCCAACGCCATCGTACAGTAGCTGATAAGCAAAATTCTATGGCCAATATGATGGGGATGCCCCAGACTCCGAGCGGAGGTCTCGAGGACTATACGCATGATTTGACAGAGCAAGCTCGTTCAGGCAAGTTAGAACCAGTCATCGGTCGGGACAAGGAAATCTCGCGTATGATTCAAATCTTGAGTCGGAAGACAAAGAATAATCCTGTCTTGGTTGGGGATGCTGGTGTCGGGAAAACAGCTCTGGCACTTGGTCTCGCTCAGCGTATTGCTAGTGGTGATGTACCTGCGGAAATGGCTAAGATGCGCGTGTTAGAGCTTGATTTGATGAATGTCGTTGCAGGGACACGTTTCCGTGGTGACTTTGAAGAACGCATGAACAATATCATCAAGGATATTGAAGAAGATGGCCAAGTCATCCTCTTTATCGATGAACTTCATACCATCATGGGTTCTGGTAGTGGGATTGACTCAACTCTAGATGCGGCCAATATCTTGAAGCCAGCCTTGGCGCGTGGAACCTTGAGAACAGTTGGTGCCACCACTCAGGAAGAGTACCAAAAACACATTGAAAAAGACGCAGCTCTTTCTCGTCGTTTCGCCAAAGTGACGATTGAAGAGCCAAGTGTGGCTGACAGTATGGCCATTTTGCAAGGCTTGAAGGCGACTTATGAGAAACATCACCGTGTGCAAATCACAGATGAAGCGGTTGAAACAGCCGTCAAGATGGCTCATCGTTACTTGACTAGTCGCCATTTGCCAGATTCTGCTATCGACCTCTTAGATGAGGCAGCAGCAACAGTGCAAAATAAGTCAAAGCATGTAAAAGCAGACGATTCTGGCTTGAGTTCAGCTGACAAGGCCTTGATGGATGGCAAGTGGAAACAGGCAGCCCAGCTAATCGCAAAAGAAGAGGAAGTGCCTATCTATAAAGACTTGGTGACAGAATCTGATATTTTGACCACCTTGAGTCGCTTGTCAGGTATTCCAGTCCAAAAACTGACTCAGACTGATGTTAAGAAATACTTAAACTTGGAAGCTGAACTGCACAAACGTGTCATCGGTCAAGATCAAGCTGTTTCAAGTATTAGCCGTGCTATTCGCCGCAATCAGTCAGGGATTCGCAGTCACAAGCGTCCGATTGGTTCCTTTATGTTCCTAGGACCCACAGGTGTCGGGAAGACCGAATTGGCTAAGGCTCTGGCAGAAGTTCTTTTTGACGACGAATCAGCTCTTATCCGCTTTGATATGAGTGAGTATATGGAGAAATTCGCAGCCAGCCGTCTCAATGGAGCTCCTCCGGGTTATGTGGGTTATGAAGAAGGTGGGGAGTTGACCGAGAAGGTTCGCAACAAACCATACTCTGTTCTCCTCTTTGATGAGGTAGAGAAGGCCCATCCAGACATCTTTAATGTTCTCTTGCAGGTCTTGGATGATGGTGTCTTGACCGATAGCAAGGGGCGCAAGGTTGACTTTTCAAATACCATTATCATCATGACATCAAACCTTGGTGCGACAGCCCTTCGTGATGACAAGACAGTTGGATTTGGGGCAAAGGACATTCGTTTTGACCAGGAGAATATGGAAAAACGCATGTTCGAAGAGCTGAAAAAGGCTTATAGACCTGAATTTATTAACCGTATTGATGAAAAGGTAGTCTTCCATAGTCTGTCTAGCGACCATATGCAGGAAGTGGTGAAGATTATGGTCAAACCTTTAGTGGTAAGTTTGGCTGAAAAAGGTATTGACTTGAAATTACAAGCTTCCGCACTGAAATTGTTGGCAAATCAAGGATATGATCCAGAGATGGGAGCTCGTCCACTTCGCAGAACCCTGCAAACAGAAGTGGAAGACAAGTTAGCAGAACTTCTTCTCAAGGGAGAATTAGAGGTAGGCAGCACACTTAAGATTGGTGTCAAAGCAGGCCAGTTAAAATTTGATATTGCATAAAAAGCGAGGTCGGGAAAAGTTCCCGACCTCTTTGTTTACTGTCATGAGATAAAATTTCTCTTACGACTACTTTTATGGATGGCTATCCTTCTTAGAATTACTCAACATGTGAGTAAAAAAGTCTTTGTATCGATACTTGAGATATTTTTCGTGTAGGAATAACAAAGCGATATAAACAATCAAAAAGATTGTAGTCAGATAAAACATATCAAATGCAGTTCGCGCATAGTAAGTGGCTGATTGATAAGAGACAATAGCTGTCACAATCAACCAAGGAAGATACTTGTAATATTTGCTTAACATAAGCCTACACCTCCTATATTCTATTTCAATGTTATTATATTCCTTTGCACTTAAAGTTGCAAGCGATTACACAAAAAACAAATTCAAATTTTTAATAGGAAAATCTCCTGTTTTTCTGTTTTATTACGAATAGAAGAGTAGGAGGAGTAAATGTATCTAAAGTATTTAAGATTTTTAAAATAGTTTAGATAAATTGTTGACATATTTAAAACGTAATGTTACAATTGTATTACAAAAAGATTTCTTTATATTTCTAAAATATTACAAAGGAGTAGAAAAATGAAAAAGAAAACCTATATCAAATTGATGGCAGCAACTGTATTGGCTTCTACCCTACTATTAGGAGCTTGTGGAAATAAAAAGGAAACAACTCAAGCGAGTAGTTCTGCTAAGACAAGTCAATCATCAAGTTCTAAAGCAACTTCTTCTAACAAAGAAAGCAGGACTCAGAAGTCTTCAAGTTCAGCTTCATCTGAAAAGGTCAAGGCGTCTACTGACCAGTCTTCAGCAAGCGCAACACCATCACAAGCGACCCCTGCACCAGAACAAAGACAAGGTCATGAAGTGTCTAATCAACAGGTAGCTAGCCAACAAACTCCTGCTCAGGCTCCTTCAACTCAACAGACTCCTCAAGCCCAGTCTAACCAATCAAGCTACGATCCTACAACTGACCGCAAACTTCAAGATAAGCAAGCAGAGCAAAATAAACGCTACAAGGGTGTTTTAACCATGGTAGATGGTGATTTCTCAGCCGCAGCGGGAAATTGGAAGGGAGTCAATGGCGAAACCATCACAGTTTCATCAGGTGGTCAATTTACAGTAGAATCTGCTGATGGAAAGAAAGAAAATTACTCTATCAAAGGCTATTCTTATACTCTTGATGATGGTAAGTATAATGCCAAAGTCGGTGGAGGAAAAGTCATCCAAATTACAACAGGAGCGGATGGCAAGGTTTCTAGTGTTGCTTTGAATCAATAATAACTCTCAGTATTTGAATTTTTATAATTAAAGAAAATCCGCCAGCTCAATAAGAGTTGACGGATTATTTTATATTTGTATTTGGGTTAAAAATTCTTCTGTAGTAAGAATTTGAGCAAACTCATCTTGTAGAGAAAGGAGATTAATCTCATGGATAGTCTCAGGAGAGATGGTCTGACCGTTTTTGTTCGATAGGGTAAAACTGGCAGTAGCATCTGCTAGTAAAGTGACTTCAAAACCAAGATTTGCTGCCATTCGTGTAGTAGTGGATACACAATGAGGCAGAGTCAAACCAACAACGACTAAGTGACAAATCTGATTTGTTCGTAAATATGTTTCAAGATTTGTTCCAATAAAGGCGCTATTAACCGTTTTTTGAAAGACAGGTTCTGAAGCAACTGGTTCAAATCCACTTTTAAACTCCTGATTTTGTTTGTTATGAAATTGTGACTGAGGATTGTCAGATATGTGTTGAACATGTAAGACTGGAAGAGCGTGTTTACGAAAGTATGCCAGTACCCTCAATGCTTGATGTTCAGCTTGAGGGTTATTTCGTTCTCCCCAGATAGGTCTATCAAATGCTTTTTGCATATCGATAACCAGTAGAGCAGTATGAACCATTTTAAGCTTTCTCCAATTGCAAGAGGGCTTCAATCTCTGCCAGAGTGCTAGCTTGTGAAATGGCTCCACGGAGTTTAGCTGCACCAGATGTTCCACGAAGATAGTGAGGAGCGAGGCCACGGAATTCACGAACTGCCACGTTTTCTCCTTTGAGGTTAATCAAGCGTTTCAAGTGTTCGTAGGCGATTTTCATCTTGTCTTCAAAGGTCAAATCAGGTAGGATTTCTCCTGTTTCAAAGTAATGGTTGATTTGGTTGAAGAGGTAAGGATTTCCCATGGCAGCGCGACCAATCATGACTGCGTCAGCACCAACTTCTTCTATGCGTTGTTTGGCTTCTTGGACCGTACGGATATCACCGTTGGCGATGAAGGGAATCTTAGTTAGAGCTTGAGCGACCTTGTGAAGGGTCTCAAGGTCTGCGTGACCTGTATACATTTGTTCACGGGTACGGCCATGCATGGCGAGGGCAGAAACACCTGCTGCTTCAGCAGCGAGGGCATTTTCTACTGCAAGAGATGGGTCCGCCCAGCCGGTACGCATTTTGACAGTAAGTGGGATATCAAGGACAGATTGAACCTTGTTGATGATAGAGTAAATCTTATCTGGGTCCTTGAGCCACATAGCGCCAGCTTCGTTCTTCACGATTTTATTAACTGGGCAGCCCATATTGATATCCACGATATCGGTCTTAGTGTTTTCTTGGATGAATTCTGCTGCGCGTGCTAGACTATCTTCATCGCTACCAAAAAGTTGGATAGAGACAGGGTTTTCGCCTTCGTCGATATGAAGCATGTGCAGGGTTTTTTCGTTGTTATATTGGATTCCTTTATCAGAGACCATTTCCATGACAACGAGTCCAGCTCCGAGCTCTTTTGCAATAGTACGAAAGGCTGAGTTTGTCACGCCAGCCATAGGCGCTAAAACGGTACGATTGGGAATCTCAACATTGCCAATCATAAAAGGTGTATTAAGATTTGTCACGAATGAGTTCCTCCAGGTCGTTTTCATCAAAGTTATAAGTTGTTTGGCAGAATTGACAAGTGATTTCTGCCCCGTGGTCTTCCTCTTTCATTTCCTGTAAGTCTGAGCTTGGAAGGCTGGCAAGAGCGTTCATAAAGCGCTCATGGCTACAGTCACATTGGAAACGGATTTCTTCTTCAGAAAGACGCTTGTAGGCCTCGTCCCCGTAGATAGCCTTGAGGAGGGATTCGATATGGTCTTCACTCTCTAGAAGAGTCGAGATAGCTGGCATTTCTTGGATGCGTTTTTCAAAGCGAGCAATCTCTTCTTCCTTGGCTCCCGGCAAGACTTGGACTAGGAAACCACCTGCAACCTTGACCTTGTCTTCCTCGTCCAAAAGGACATTGAGGCCGACTGCTGAAGGTGTTTGTTGGCTTTCAGTCAGGTAAAAGGCAAGGTCTTCACCGATTTCTCCAGAGATGAGAGGAGTCATAGAGTTGTAAGGATTCCCAGTACCGTAGTCTGTGATAACGAGGAATTGACCATTTCCAACAAAAGGTCCGACTAGAACTTCACCAGTTGCAGTCTTTTTGATGTCAACACCAGGATTTTGAACGTAACCTTTGACATTCCCCTTGGTATCTGCGACGGTGATGATAGCGCCTAGAGAGCTAGATCCCAGCACCTTCACTGTTAGTTTAGTATTTCCTTTTTCATTGGCTGCGAGAATCTGGCTGGCGATAAGAGTTCGACCGAGCGCGACAGTTGAGCTGGCTTGGGTTTGATGTTTTTCTTGAGCAGTGCGGACGGTTTCTGTGCTATCAAGGACAAAAGCACGAAAGGCTCCGCTTTCTGATATAGTTTTAATAATTTTATCCATAGCTACTATTTTAGCATAAAAATGCCCAAAGGGGGAGCCGTGTGTTTGCTGATTTTCAGGATAATGGACTAGGAAATCAGCATGAAAATAAAAAGAGAAACAGATTATTTCAGCATTTGTAAGATTTATGCTATGCTTAAGGTAGAAAATGAAAGGGGTAACAAATGTATTTAGGAGATTTGATGGAAAAGGCAGAATCTGGCCAATTTTCAATCCTTTCCTTTCTATTACAAGAGTCTCAGACGACCGTCAAGGCTGTAATGGAGGAAACAGGATTTTCAAAAGCAACCCTAACTAAATATGTCACCCTGCTCAATGATAAGGCTTTGGACAGTGGTTTAGAGCTGAACATCTCCATAGAAGATGAAAATTTGCGTCTGTCAATCGGTGCAGCTACCAAGGGGAGAGATATCCGGAGCTTGTTTTTGGAGAATGCTGTTAAATACCAGATTTTGGTTTATCTTCTCTACCACCAACAGTTTTTAGCCCATCAGCTGGCTCACGAATTGATGATCAGCGAGGCTACGCTTGGGCGTCATTTGTCTAGCTTGAATCAGATTTTGTCAGAATTTGATTTATCCATCCAAAATGGACGTTGGCGCGGTCCAGAGCATCAGATTCGCTATTTCTATTTCTGTCTTTTCCGTAAGGTCTGGTCTAGTCAGGAGTGGGAAGGTCACATGCAGAAACCAGAGAGAAAGCAGGAGATTGCTACACTAGAAGAAATTTGCGGTGCAAGCTTGTCTTCGGGCCAGAAATTGGATTTGGTTCTCTGGGCTCATATCAGTCAACAGCGTCTTCGGGTCAATGCCTGTCAGTTTCAAGTCATAGAAGAGAAAATGCGAGGGTATTTTGACAATATTTTCTACCTTCGTTTGCACCGAAAGGCTCCATCCTTTTTTGCTGGGCAACATCTTCCTCTAGGAACTGAGGATGGGGAGATGATGATTTTCTTCTCTTTCCTCCTATCTCATCGTATTCTTCCTCTTCATACTATGGAGTATATTCTTGGATTTGGAGGGCAGTTGGCAGATTTACTGACGCAATTGATTCAAGAAATGAAGAAGGAGGAGTTGCTGGGTGATTATACAGAGGATCACGTTACCTATGAACTCAGTCAGCTTTGTGCTCAAGTCTATCTCTATAAGGGCTATATCTTACAGGACCGCTATAAGTACCAGTTAGAAAATCGCCATCCCTATTTGCTGATGGAACATGATTTTAAAGAGACAGCAGAAGAGATTTTTCATGCTCTACCTGCCTTTCAGCAGGGGACGGATTTGGATAAGAAAATTCTCTGGGAATGGCTCCAGTTGATAGAATATATGGCTGAAAATGGTGGCCAGCATATGCGGATTGGTCTGGATTTGACATCTGGTTTTCTTGTCTTTTCAAGGATGGCAGCCATTTTGAAACGGTATTTGGAATACAATCGTTTTATCACCATTGAAGCCTATGACAGAACTCGGCATTATGATTTGCTGGTTACCAATAACCCTATTCATAAGAAGGAACAGACACCAGTTTATTATTTAAAAAATGACTTGGATATGGAAGATTTGGCAGGGATTCGTCAGTTATTATTCACTTAAAAGGCTTGGTTGTTCCAGGTCTTTTTTGTGAAATTCACACAATCTCCTCATATTTTTTTAAAAATTAAAAAAAGTTGATAAACAAGAAAGCGCTTTATTTTGTATACTAGTTAGTGTAAAGAGGAGATATCCTCAAGATCTTTATCAGGAGGACAGCACATGTCACAAGAAAAATACATCATGGCCATTGACCAGGGAACTACAAGTTCTCGTGCCATTATTTTCAACAAAAAAGGAGAAAAGGTTAGCTCGAGTCAAAAAGAGTTTACTCAGATTTTCCCTCAGGCAGGTTGGGTTGAGCACAATGCCAATGAAATTTGGAACTCAGTCCAGTCAGTTATTGCGGGTGCTTTCATCGAAAGTGGTGTCAAGCCCAATCAAATTGAGGCAATAGGAATCACTAACCAACGTGAAACAACTGTTGTATGGGATAAGAAAACAGGACTTCCTATCTACAACGCTATCGTTTGGCAATCACGTCAGACAGCTCCTTTGGCTGAGCAACTAAAAAGCCAAGGTTATGTGGAAAAATTCCATGAAAAGACTGGTTTGATCATTGATGCTTACTTCTCAGCGACTAAGGTTCGTTGGATTTTGGACCATGTAGAAGGCGCTCAAGAGCGAGCAGAAAAAGGGGAATTGCTCTTTGGTACCATCGATACTTGGTTGGTTTGGAAATTGACTGACGGTGCGGCTCACGTGACGGACTACTCAAATGCAGCTCGTACCATGCTTTATAACATTAAAGAACTCAAATGGGATGATGAGATTTTAGAAATCCTCAATATTCCTAAAGCAATGTTGCCTGAGGTTCGTTCTAACTCTGAAATCTACGGTAAAACAGCTCCATTCCACTTCTATGGTGGAGAAGTTCCAATCTCAGGTATGGCTGGGGACCAACAGGCAGCCCTCTTTGGACAGTTGGCCTTTGAACCTGGTATGGTTAAAAATACTTATGGAACAGGTTCTTTCATCATCATGAATACTGGTGAAGAGATGCAGTTGTCTGAAAACAACCTCTTGACAACCATTGGTTATGGAATCAATGGCAAGGTTTACTATGCCTTGGAAGGTTCTATCTTCATCGCAGGAAGTGCCATTCAATGGCTTCGTGACGGTCTTCGCATGGTTGAAAATTCACCAGAATCTGAAAAATACGCTCGTGATTCTCACAACAATGATGAAGTTTATGTCGTGCCAGCCTTTACAGGTCTAGGTGCTCCATACTGGAACCAAAACGCTCGCGGTTCTGTCTTTGGCTTAACTCGTGGAACAAGTAAAGAAGACTTTATCAAGGCAACTCTTCAATCTATCGCTTATCAAGTCCGTGATATCATCGATACGATGCAAGTGGATGCTCAGACAGCTATCCAAGTCTTGAAAGTAGACGGTGGTGCAGCTATGAACAACTTCCTCATGCAGTTCCAAGCTGACATCTTGGGAATCGACATCGCACGCGCTAAAAACTTGGAAACAACAGCTCTAGGGGCAGCCTTCCTAGCTGGTTTGTCAGTAGGCTATTGGAAGGACTTGGATGAGTTGAAACTCTTGAACGAGACAGGAGAACTCTTTGAACCATCTATGAACGAATCTCGCAAGGAACAACTCTACAAGGGCTGGAAGAAGGCTGTGAAAGCAACGCAAGTCTTTGCGGAAATCGACGACTAATAAAGCGACTCAGTTAGAAAGTGTGTAAATATGGAATTTTCAAAGAAAACACGTGAATTATCAATTAAAAAAATGCAAGAACGTACCCTGGACCTCTTGATTATTGGTGGAGGAATCACAGGGGCTGGTGTAGCTTTGCAGGCGGCAGCTAGCGGTCTTGAGACTGGATTGATTGAAATGCAAGACTTTGCAGAAGGAACATCCAGTCGTTCAACAAAATTGGTTCACGGAGGTCTGCGTTACCTCAAACAATTCGACGTAGAAGTGGTATCAGATACAGTTTCAGAACGTGCAGTGGTTCAACAAATCGCTCCACACATTCCAAAACCAGACCCAATGCTCTTGCCAGTTTACGATGAAGATGGAGCGACCTTTAGCCTCTTCCGTCTTAAAGTAGCTATGGACTTGTATGACCTCTTGGCAGGAGTTAACAACACACCAGCTGCTAACAAGGTTTTGAGCAAGGAAGAAGTCTTGGAACGCCAGCCAAACTTGAAGAAAGAAGGTTTGGTAGGAGGTGGGGTTTACCTTGACTTCCGTAACAACGATGCACGTCTCGTGATTGAAAACATCAAACGTGCCAACCAAGACGGTGCCCTCATTGCTAACCACGTGAAGGCAGAAGGATTCCTCTTTGACGAAAGTGGCAAGATTACAGGTGTCGTAGCTCGTGATCTCTTGACAGACCAAGTCTTTGAAATCAAGGCCCGTCTGGTGATTAACACAACAGGTCCTTGGAGCGACAAGGTGCGCAATTTGTCTAATAAGGGAACCCAATTTTCACAAATGCGTCCAACTAAGGGAGTTCACTTAGTAGTGGATTCAAGCAAGATCAAGGTTTCACAACCAGTTTACTTTGACACAGGTTTGGGTGATGGCCGTATGGTCTTTGTTCTCCCACGTGAAAACAAGACATACTTTGGTACAACTGATACAGACTACACAGGTGACTTGGAACATCCAAAAGTAACTCAGGAAGATGTGGATTATCTACTTGGCATTGTCAACAACCGCTTCCCAGAAGCCAACATCACCATTGATGATATCGAAAGCAGCTGGGCAGGTCTTCGTCCATTGATCGCAGGCAATAGCGCTTCTGACTACAATGGAGGAAATAACGGAACCATCAGTGATGAAAGCTTTAACAACTTGATTGCGACTGTTGAGTCTTATCTTTCTAAAGAAAAAACGCGTGAAGATGTTGAGTCTGCTGTCAGCAAACTTGAGAGCAGCACATCTGAGAAACATTTGGATCCATCTGCAGTTTCTCGTGGTTCAAGTTTGGACCGTGATGACAATGGCCTTTTGACCCTTGCTGGTGGTAAAATCACAGACTACCGTAAGATGGCTGAAGGAGCTATGGAGCGCGTGGTTGACATCCTCAAAGCAGAATTTGACCGTAGCTTTAAACTCATCAATTCTAAGACTTACCCTGTTTCAGGTGGAGAATTGAACCCAGCAAATGTGGACTCAGAAATTGAAGCTTTTGCTCAACTTGGAGTGTCACGTGGTTTGGATAGCAAGGAAGCTCACTATCTCGCAAATCTATACGGTTCAAATGCACCGAAGGTATTTGCCCTTGCCCACAGCTTGGAACAAGCGCCAGGACTCAGCTTGGCAGACACCTTGTCTCTGCATTATGCAATGCGCAATGAGTTGGCTCTTAGCCCAGTTGACTTCCTCCTTCGTCGTACCAACCATATGCTCTTTATGCGTGATAGTTTGGATAGCATCGTTGAGCCAGTTTTGGATGAAATGGGACGATTCTATGACTGGTCAGAAGAAGAAAAAGCAGTCTACCGTGCGGATGTCGAAGCAGCTCTTGCTAACAACGATTTAGCAGAATTAAAAAATTAAGAAAAAATAAAAGAGGTGGCGGGCAGGACTCCTAGTCTACCCTCTCCTCCTTTTTAATGGAGACAAAAATATGATGAATGAATTATTTGGAGAATTTCTAGGGACTTTAATCCTGATTCTTCTAGGGAATGGTGTTGTAGCAGGTGTGGTTCTTCCTAAAACCAAGAGCAACAATGCAGGTTGGATTGTGATTACTATGGGTTGGGGGATTGCAGTTGCGGTTGCGGTCTTTGTATCTGGGAAGCTCAGTCCAGCTCATTTAAACCCAGCTGTGACAATTGGTGTGGCTTTAAAAGGTGGTTTGCCTTGGGCTTCCGTTTTCCCTTACATCCTAGCTCAGTTCGCAGGGGCTATGCTGGGTCAGGTTTTGGTTTGGTTGCAATTCAAACCTCACTACGAAGCAGAAGAAAACTCAGGAAATATTTTGGCTACTTTCAGCACTGGTCCAGCTATTAAGGATACTGTATCAAACTTGATTAGCGAAATCATTGGAACCTTTGTTTTGGTCTTGACAATCTTTGCTTTGGGTCTTTACGACTTTCAGGCAGGTATCGGAACCTTTGCGGTGGGGACTTTGATTGTCGGTATCGGTCTATCACTAGGTGGGACAACAGGTTATGCCTTGAACCCTGCGCGTGACCTTGGACCTCGTATCATGCACAGCATCTTGCCAATTCCAAACAAGGGAGACGGAGACTGGTCTTATGCTTGGATTCCTGTTGTAGGACCTGTTATCGGTGCAGTCTTGGCCGTGCTTGTATTCTCACTTTTCTAATTTAGAAAACAATTATGTTGATAGAGCTTGAGATGAAAATCTCAGGCTTTTTTTATTGAGTATAACTTCTTAGAGCTAGCCTCCAACGATAATAATTCCTTCAAAAAGTAGGAAGAATAAAGGCAATAGCTTTTGCTTTTTTATGTGAAAAACCTCACTTTTGTTTTCTGCTATTTTATGCTAAAATATTAAAAATCAAATTTTAATTCTAAAGTTGGTAACTAAGATGGGAGCGTTACATGTCTAATTCATTTATTAAGTTGTTAGTCTCTCAATTGTTTGCAAATTTAGCAGATATTTTCTTTAGAGTAACAATCATTGCTAACATATACATTATTTCAAAATCAGTAATTGCCACATCACTAGTTCCTATTTTAATAGGGATATCCTCTTTTGTTGCTAGTCTTCTAGTTCCTTTAGTTACTAAAAGACTAGCGCTAAATAGGGTTTTATCTTTATCCCAATTTGGAAAGACTATATTATTGTCGATACTGGTAGGAATGTTTATCGTAATGCAATCAGTAGCTCCTTTGATAATCTATCTATTTGTTGTTGCAATTTCCATATTAGATGGTTTTGCAGCACCTGTTTCCTATGCTATTGTGCCACGCTATGCGACCGATTTGGGTAAGGCTAATTCAGCCTTATCAATGAGTGGTGAAACTGTTCAATTGGTGGGTTGGGGATTAGGTGGACTCTTATTTGTAACAATTGGTCTTTTACCTACCACGTTTATCATTTTAATGTTGTATATAATTTCTAGCTTTCTGATGTTATTTCTTCCTAACGCTGAAGTGGAGGTGTTAGAGTCAGAAACTAATCTTGAAATTTTGCTCAAAGGTTGGAAGTTAGTTGCTAGAGATCCTAGATTAAGACTTTTTGTATCAGCAAATTTATTGGAAATTTTCTCAAATACGATTTGGGTCTCTTCCATTATACTTGTTTTTGTAACGGAGTTATTAAATAAAACGGAAAGTTACTGGGGATATTCTAATACAGCATACTCTATTGGTATTATAATTAGTGGCTTTATTGCTTTTAGGCTATCTGAAAAATTCCTTGCTGCTAAATGGGAAAGTATTCTTTTTCCTCTTGTAGCTATGGCAATAGTGACACTGACTATTCTATATTTTCCAAACGCACAGATGTTTTTATTATTTTCAGCTTTAGTTGGTATGTTATCGCAGCTAAAAGAAGTTCCTGAAACTGTATTTCTTCAGGAAACAGTAGAGGAAAATAACTTGGTTAATGTCTATTCCGTTCTTGAAGTGATTTCGACATTAGCATTTTCAGTATTTGTTTTGCTAATGAGCTATATTACTGAGACTTTTGGTATTAGCATAAGTTTTTGGCTATCAGCCATCTGTCTGATGATAGAAGCTATTTTAATTTATATCAGACGAGACTATTTTAAATGAGAGACGTGTTAAAAAGTCTTTAGAATCAGAAAAGCGCATAGTATCAGGTGTTGAAAAAATTTGATATTGTGCGTTTTATTATGAAATTGAATTTATGAAGAGAAAGTTCAAATCCATGAACTAAAAAAACAAGGAATTAGCTTAGAGCAACTTTCCACTATCATTTGGAGTAGGTATTTCTAAACTAACGTACATATTTAGTTTGAGTGATCGTTATAGGATTGAAATTGTCAAGAAAGGGCAGAATCGCTATTATTCTCCAGAATTAAAACAAGAAATGATTGATAAAGTTCTTCTTGAAGGTCGTTCGCAAAGAAGTGTTAGTCTTGATTATGCCCTCCCAAACCAAGGAATGCTTCCAAATTGGCTGGCACAATACAGGAAAAACGGGTATACTATTGTTGAGAAAACAAGAGAGAGACCGACTGAAATGGGGTGTAAACGAAAGAAAACTTGGGGAGAAATGACAGAATTAGAACGACTTCAGGAGGAGAATGAACACTTACGTACTGAGGTAGCTTACCTAAAAAAGTTAAAAGAGTTATAGGAAGGGGACGAAGCCTTACAGCTAGAAAGGCAGAATTCTTCACTGGTTCCTTCATCAATTTTTTGTTCTTGAATTTTATTTATGGTGTGAATAATTTTGTCTCATTATTGGGATTCAGTACTAAGAGTCAGTTGGATTTTTTATTTTAAAAAATTAGAAAATAGAGGTATTTATAGTTTTTAAATTATGGTATAATGAATGGAGTTAACTATCCTTGGTGATATGATAGGAGCTAGTCCTAAAAAGATAAATCAGGAGATGATAAAAAGAAAAAAGGAGTTTGGCTGGTATGAATTATTTCGAGGGGAATGAATTCTTCCTTCTCTTGTTTGTAGTTTTACTGATTGGTTTTGTGGTAAACTTTTTTGAAAAACGTAAGGACTACTATATTTTGGCGCTCTCCCTCTTATTTACAGGAGCTATTTATGGCAAGAGTAGAGCGATGATTGTCTATTTACTCGCCTTTGTCGTTTACCAATATTTGATAGTTTTTCTAGCACAAAGGATGGAAGCAAAGCGGTTGAAACCTCTTGTTTTTCTTTCCATTCTGCCTTTGGTGATTAATAAAGTCTTTGCCTTGACTTCTCTGCATCTGTTGGCTTTTATTGGGATTTCTTATATGTCCTTTAAAACAATACAAATCATGCTGGAAATATCGGATGGTTTGATTAAAGAAAAAATCAATATAAAAGATTATCTTCAGTTTCTACTCTTTTTCCCAACAGTTAGTGCTGGCCCGATTGATCGGAGTAGGAGATTTTTAACAGAGATAAATGAGGTAATGCCTCGAAAAGAGTATCTAGAGTTAGCAGGGGACGGTGTTTATCGTATCGTTCTAGGCCTTCTTTACAAGGTTGTTTTATCAACCTATGTTTACCAGATGTTACTCGCTCTAAATAATACTAGCACAGTTGTCTATTCAATCAAGTATATGTACCTCTATACCTTGTATCTGTTCTTCGACTTTGCAGGTTATAGTCTAATGGCCGTTGGAAGTAGTAATATTCTAGGTATTCAGACACCGATGAACTTTAACAAACCTTTCTTGAGTGTTGATATCAAGGATTTCTGGACTAGATGGCATATCACCTTGTCAACCTGGTTGAGAGATTTCGTATTTTCAAGAGTCTTGATGCAGGTTATCAGAAAAAAATGGTTTAAAAATAGACTACACAATGCAACCTATGCCTATATGGTCAATATGTTGGTCATGGGCTTTTGGCATGGTCTCGGTGTAAGTTACATTGTTTATGGCTTTTACCACGGGGTTTTGATGGCTGGATTTGAAGTATATCAAAAGAAAAGCAACTTTTATAAGAAAAATAAAAACAAAAACTGGTATAAGCTACTAAGTTGGTTTGTGACCATGAATTTGGTTATGATTGGTTTCTTTATCTTTTCAGGTGAACCCTATAAAATCTTACTTACGATTTTAAAGAGATAAGAAATTGAAAAGAAATCGGAAGGATCGAAGGGATAGGATAAAACGAGATGATTAAACTAAAAGCATTTTTGTTATCGCTTGTGCTCGTAATTGCGACGCTTGCCCTTTTAAATGTAACATATGTCAAGAAGATTGACGATTATTATAAAGTCAAGGATAACAGTATTCGCTATAGCACTTCGTATGAAAAGTATAAAAGTAGAGACATTCTAACAAGTAATATCACTCCTAATACCCTTGTTTTATTGGGTTCATCAGAGTTGGTTGCGACAGTAAACGAAGATTACCATCCTAATAAAATTTTTAACTACAACGATTTTAATATCATGCAGATAGGAACCAGTTATTCTCAAAATATTATTCAAGCTACGACCTTGGGTTCGATTGAAGGAGCTATGAGTAAGCGAAAAGTAGCCATCGTAGAGTCTGTTCAATGGTTTGAAAAGGATGGGACTCATCAAGATGCCTTTTTGAACAAGGCTTCTCAGGAGCATATTTTTCACATGCTAAATAATGAGAAAATTAGTAAGGAAACCAAAGAGAAACTGATTAACCGCATTATTGAGATTACCAAAGGGAACAAGCAACAAAATGACATCTATAAAAAATATAAAAGTTATTTCATAGATGGAAAAGGAACCATTGTTGATAAAAAACTATTGGAGTTAGATAGCGCGCTTTATTCCTTTAAGCTTAAACTAAAATTTTATGAAAATCATGCCAAATCAGACTATCCGTCATTAGGGGATAAAATACCTGACTATAATTGGGAGCAAATGACAGAACAGTTTGTAGCAGAAGTTAAAAAGAAAACAGATAACAATGACTTCGCTGTAGATAACAACTACTACAATACCTATTTGAGAGACCGCTATACTTCGTTGAAAGATTCTAACAAAGATTTGAGCTATCTGGAGTCACCCGAGTATTCAGACATGGAACTTTTCTTGACAGTTGCTAAGGAATTGGGAATTGAAGTTGAAGTTATTATACTCCCAGTAAATGGTAAGTGGAATGATTACACAGGTGTTTCACGAGAGATACGGGAAAAAACTTATAAAAAAATAGAAAATATTGCCAAGAGCCATGGTGTTACTGTTTTAAACTATGGAAATAAAGAGTATGAGGATTACTTTTTATTTGACGTGATGCACGTTGGAGTGAAAGGATGGATGGAAGTTGAAAAAGAACTTTACAAATTTGCAAACGGGACTGACTGACACACAACGTTTACTATTGTGGACTCTATTTTTCTATACGGTCATCTTGAGTATCGTGATTTACTGTTTTGTGACTGATTTTTCGAACATTCAAGAGTTTATCTATAGTGAATTTTAAGGTTACATACTATAAAAAACTCTAGATTAAGGGAACCGCACTGATAGAGTGAGACGCAAGATAAGGCTCTATAATATTTATAGTGGAGAAATCCTCTATAGGTAGTATGGAGCCTACTTTGTTGTAGCTCCCCATGTAGTCCATACTGAAAAGAATTCAAGCTATCATTGGAAAGAATCACATGGAACAAATTAAAGCTGCTTAAATGTAGTGAAAATGTATGGTAAACAATTGAAAAATTACCCTATAAAGTGGTACAATGGTAGAAAAATAAGCTAGTAAGAATCACTCTTATTTTAGCGAAAAATTACACAAATGAATGGTTTTTCTTGATGAAACAGAGAAAAGAATTGTACCTTTTTCTTGGTCGGACAGCCTTGTATTTTCTTATCTTTCTAGGGCTACTTTACTTTTTTAGCTATCTTGGTCAGGGTCAAGGAAGCTTTATATATAATGAATTTTAACTTGAAGGAGAATCCTTATTATGTCAAATAAACCAATAGTAGATATGATTGAAACCATTGAGCATTTTGCTCAGACCCAGCCTAGCTATCCTGTTTACAATGTTTTGGGGCAGGAACACACTTATGGAGATTTGAAAGCTGATTCGGATAGTTTGGCTGCAGCCATTGACCAACTAGATTTACCTGAGAAGTCTCCTGTGGTTGTTTTTGGTGGCCAAGAATATGAAATGTTGGCAACCTTTGTAGCGCTGACTAAGTCGGGGCATGCCTACATTCCAATTGACAGCCATTCGGCCTTGGAGCGAGTTTCAGCTATATTAGAAGTAGCGGAGCCAAGTTTGATTATTGCCATCTCAGAATTTCCATTGGAGCAGGCTTCTACACCGATGATGACTCTAGCTCAGGTTCAAGAAGCCTTTGCTCAAGGGACTAGCTATGAGATTACGCATCCAGTTAAGGGCGATGATAACTACTATATTATCTTTACTTCTGGTACAACTGGTAAGCCAAAGGGAGTGCAGATTTCTCATGACAATCTCCTCAGCTTTACCAACTGGATGATTACAGATAAGGAATTTGCGACGCCAAGTCGTCCACAAATGCTGGCTCAGCCCCCTTATTCTTTTGACCTATCTGTCATGTACTGGGCGCCGACCTTGGCACTGGGTGGTACACTTTTCGCTCTTCCATCTGCCATTACTCAGGACTTCAAAAAACTCTTTGCGACCATCTTTTCATTGCCAATCGCTATCTGGACATCAACGCCTTCTTTTGCGGATATGGCCATGTTATCTGAAGACTTTAATAGCGAGGAAATGCCTGGAATCACGCATTTCTACTTTGATGGTGAAGAATTGACGGTCAAAACGGCTCAAAAACTGCGCGAACGTTTCCCAAATGCCCGTATTATCAATGCCTACGGTCCAACAGAAGCTACAGTAGCCTTATCAGCTGTTGCTGTGACAGACGAGATGCTAGCGACTCTCAAACGCCTCCCAATCGGCTATACCAAGGTTGATTCTCCAACCTTTATCATTGACGAGGACGGCAATAAATTGCCAAATGGCGAACAAGGAGAAATCATTGTTTCTGGACCAGCTGTTTCAAAAGGCTATATGAACAATCCAGAAAAAACAGCGGAAGCCTTCTTTGAATTTGAAGGATTGCCAGCCTATCATACAGGGGATGTAGGAACTATGACAGATGAGGGCTTGCTTCTCTATGGCGGACGCATGGACTTTCAGATTAAGTTTAATGGTTACCGTATTGAGTTAGAAGATGTCTCTCAAAACCTCAACAAGTCTCGTTTTATTGAGTCTGCTGTTGCAGTACCGCGTTATAACAAAGACCACAAGGTACAAAATCTATTGGCCTATGTCATCTTAAAAGACGGTGTTCGTGAACAGTTTGAACGTGATATCGATATTACCAAGGCTATCAAGGAAGACTTGACAGATATTATGATGTCCTACATGATGCCATCTAAATTCCTTTATCGAGACAGTTTACCGCTGACTCCAAATGGAAAAATTGATATCAAAGGATTGATTAACGAGGTGAATAATAGATGATGGAGTTCTTTAAACAACTTCCTCATTTAGAGCCATATGGCAATCCTCAGTATTTTGTTTATGTGATTGCTGCAACCTTGCCTATCTTTATCGGCCTCTTTTTTAAGAAACGCTTCGCCTGGTATGAAGTACTAGTTAGTCTCTTCTTTATCGTCACCATGTTGGTAGGTGGGAAGACCAATCAGTTGGCTGCCTTGGGTATTTACCTTTGCTGGGAAATAGTGCTCCTGCTTTTCTACAAGCATTATCGAAAAAGCAAGGATGGCAAGTGGGTCTTCTACCTAGTTAGCTTTCTATCCCTCCTTCCGATTATCTTTGTCAAGGTGCAGCCAGCTATCAATGGAACGCAGTCTTTGCTTGGGTTTTTGGGAATTTCTTACCTGACCTTTCGTTCGGTTGGGATTATCATCGAGCTGAGAGATGGAGTGATTAAGGATTTTACCCTCTGGGAATTCCTCCGTTTTCTTCTCTTCATGCCGACCTTTTCAAGTGGCCCAATCGATCGCTTTAAGCGATTTAATGAAAATTATCAGACCATTCCTGAGCAAGATGAGTTGATGGATATGCTGGATGAATCTGTTCGCTATATCATGTGGGGATTTTTGTATAAGTTTATCCTAGCTCATGTTTTAGGAGAGACCTTACTCCCTCCTCTGAAGAATCTAGCCTTGCAGTCAGGTGGCTTCTTTAACCTCTATGCCTTGGCAGTTATGTATACCTTTGGTTTGGAGCTTTTCTTTGATTTTGCAGGTTACTCTATGTTTGCCTTGGCTATCTCAAACTTAATGGGAATCCGTAGTCCCATCAACTTTAACACGCCTTTTTTATCAAGGGATTTAAAGGAATTTTGGAATCGTTGGCACATGAGTCTTTCTTTCTGGTTCCGTGACTTTGTCTTTATGCGAATGGTCATGGTATTGACCAGAAAGAAGGTCTTTAAGAATCGCAATGTAACCTCAAGTGTGGCCTACATTGTAAATATGCTGATTATGGGATTTTGGCACGGTGTGACCTGGTACTATATAGCCTATGGACTCTTTCATGGGATTGGGCTGGTCATAAATGACGCTTGGGTTCGTAAGAAAAAAACACTCAATAAGGAACGGAAAAAAGCAGGGAAGCCTGCTCTACCTGAGAATCGCTGGATTCAGTTGCTTGGCATGGTTGTCACCTTCCATGTCGTCATGCTGTCATTCTTGATCTTTTCTGGATTTTTGAATGATTTATGGTTTAAAAAATAAAAGGAAATAAAATATGGATATCAAATCAGAAGTTATCGAAATTATTGATGAGTTGTTTATGGAAGATGTTTCTGACATGATGGATGAAGATCTTTTTGATGCAGGTGTCTTGGATAGTATGGGCACGGTTGAATTAATTGTGGAGATTGAAAACCGTTTTGACATTCGTGTTCCTGTAACAGAGTTTGGTCGTGATGACTGGAATACAGCTAATAAAATTATAGCTGGCATTGTGGAGCTACAAAATGCTTAAACGCTTATGGATGATCTTCGGACCGGTCTTGATAGCTGGTTTGTTGGTTATTTTGGTTATATGCTGTTATCCTGCAAGTATTAGACATGACATTGTATCTGAAAAGCATTCGGCAGCTTCTGTTACTGCAGAAAGTTTTAGAGAACGAAATCAAAAATCAAAAGCTTTGTCTGATACTTCTATCCGATTTATACCTTTCTTTGGTTCAAGTGAGTGGCTTCGTTTTGATGGTGCTCATCCTGCAGTATTGGCTGAGAAATACAATCGCTCCTATCGTCCTTATCTTTTAGGACAGAGTGGAGCTGCATCGCTAAACCAGTATTTTGGAATGCAACAGATGTTGCCAGAAATAGAGAATAAGCAAGCCGTATTTGTTATATCTCCCCAATGGTTTACAGAAAATGATTATGAATCTGCAGTATTTCAATCGTATTTTAATAGTGACCAATTAACTTCCTTTTTAGAAAATCAATCAGGAGATATTAGTAGTCAGCATGCATCTAAGAGATTGTTAAAACAGTTTTCAAATGTATCAATGAAAGATATAGTACAAAAAATTGCTAATAATGAGTCTCTTTCAGAGTTTGATCATATTCGTATAAAGATTGGCGCTCTAATCAATCAGAAACAAGCCAATTTTTTTGGACAGTTCTCAATCAGACAGTGGTTGAAATATAAAGAACATGTTGATAAATATTTGAATACTATTCCAGAACAGTTTTCTTATCAAGCCATAGAAGATGTTGTTAAAGCAGATGCAGAAAAGAATACTTCTAATAATGAATTTGGTATAGATAATCACTTCTATGATATACAAATCAGAGACTATTTGAAAAAGTTAAAAGGATCACAGACTAGTTATAATTACCTTAAATCTTCTGAGTACAATGACTTGCAGTTAGTTCTAAATCAGTTTGCCAAGTCAAAGGTCAATGTAATGTTTGTGATTCCTCCCGTAAATAAAAAATGGATGGAGTTCACAGGATTGGATGAAAATATGTACCAACAAACGGTGCAGAAGATTCGCTACCAGCTAGAAAGTCAAGGTTTTTCCAATATAGCAGATTTTTCTAAGGATGGAGGGGAGCCTTTCTTTATGAAGGATACCATTCACCTTGGGTGGTTGGGTTGGTTGGCTTTTGACAAGGCAGTTGAGCCCTTCCTATCCAATCCCACACCAGCTTCGACTTACCATCTGAATGAGCACTTTTTCAGTAAAGATTGGGCGACTTATGATGGAGATGTTAAGGAATTTCAATAAATTGATTCAAGCTTGAATTTTTCAGTTCAGGCTTTTTTGTTAAATTACGAATATTTTAGTAAAAAATATGTTGAAAGTTTCAAAAATTTTGTAAATAGCGTATAATATAGTGTGAATGAGAAAAATAAAGGGATTTAAAAATGAATAAACGTTTCTTGTTACCTGTCTTATCGTCAGCCCTATTGGTCCCAGTCTTATTGGCTGGGCATGCTTATGCTGATGAAACGGCTAGTTCTATAGAGAAGTCACCTGCTGTAGTAGCTCCCGCAGCTCCAACAACAGAGTCGGGGACTCCCACACCTACTGTTTCTGAGGAAGCAAAGGAAGCTCCTGTTGAGTCTACTAAAAACGAAGAAAAAGACACCGTTATCTTACACACCAATGATGTTCATGGTCGTATCGTAGAGGAAAAGGGCGTTATTGGAGATGCCAAGCTAGCGACTGTTATCGAGCAGGAACGCGCGAAATCAAATCAAAATACTCTCGTCGTAGATGCTGGAGACGCCTTCCAAGGTTTACCGATTTCCAACTCTACAAAGGGTGAAGCGCGTGCTGAAATTCTCAATCAGATGCAGTATGATGCCATGGCAGTAGGAAACCATGAGTTTGACTTTGGTTTAGATGAAGCTAAGAAATACAAGGAAATCTTGAAATTCCCATTACTTAGCTCAAATACCTATGTCAATGGTACCCGTCTCTTTGAATCTTCTACAATCGTTGACAAAGATAAGACTGTGGAAGGTGATGAGTTTGTTGTAATTGGCGTGACAACACCGGAAACAGCTACCAAAACTCACCCTAAAAATGTCAAAGGGGTAACCTTTACAGATCCAATCACAGAGGTGAATAAGGTTATTGAAGAAGTGCAAGCCAAGTCAAGTTCCAAAGGAAAAGACTACAAACACTATGTCGTCCTCGCTCACTTAGGTGTAGATACGACAACACCAGTCGAATGGCGTGGTTCAACTTTGGCAGAAGCCTTGTCTAAAAATCCTCGTTTGAAAGGGAAACGCGTAACAGTAATCGACGGTCACTCTCATACAGTAGAATCAACGACTTATGGCGACAATGTTACCTATAACCAGACAGGAAGCTACCTTCATAATGTAGGGAAAATCACCTACAAATCACGTCAGCTTTTGGGCAATCCAACTCAGATTCCGGCTGCAGATGCTAAAAAATTACCAGCCAATCCAACAGTTGAAAAACTAGTCAAAGACATTAAACAAAAATACGATGCTGAAAATGCTGTTGAAGTCGTTTCAAACAGCCCAGTAGAACCCAATGGTGATCGTGAAAACGTTCGGGTTCGTGAGACTAACTTAGGAAACGTCGTAGCGGACTCCCTTTATCAGTATGGTCAAACAGGATTTAGCCATCCGACTGACATCGCTGTGACAAATGGTGGTGGCTTGCGTGAAACCATTGCAAAAGGAAAACCAATCACAAAAGGAAATGTCATTGCTGTTCTTCCATTTGGAAATACCATTTCACAAATCCAAGTGACTGGGCAACAAGTATTGGAGATGTTTGAAAAGTCACTAGGATCTATCTTGCAGCTCGATAAGGATGGCAAGAAGGTCTTGGATGAGAACGGACAACCATTGCTAGAACCAAGTGGTGGCTTCTTGCAAGTTTCAGGTGTGAAGGTCTACTATGATACTAACTTACCATCAGGCAAACGTGTTTTGGCAATCCAGGTTAAAAATCGCGCGACTAGTCGTTATGAGCTCCTTGATCTAGCAAAAATCTACTATCTCGCAACCAATGATTTCCTAGCTGCAGGAGGCGATGGCTACACTATGTTAGGTGATGCACGAGAAGAAGGTCCTTCTATGGATGCAGCCTTTGAAGAATATTTGAAAACCGCTGATTTGAGTCAGTATGAAAAGATTAATCCAAACTCACGGACGATTTCTGTCGATTCTAAAAACTTTAGTCTACCTACAGAAACTTCTCAAGCGGATGCAGCTACAGGTGATGCAAACACTACTGTGAAAGTTTCTTATGAGGTGGCAGGTCAATTTAGCAAGAAGGAAGTCGTTTCAGAAAAAGTTCTTCCAAATACAGGTAGTGAACAATCTATTTTCTTGCTTTTCATGGGAATGGTCGCAGGGTTAGCAGGTATCTTTGTAAGTCGAAAATCACAGCAAAAATAAGTTAAATTTCAAATCTATAGGAGTCTAGGGAAACGTTTTTATAGCTCTTTCCCTTGACTCTTTTTTTGGTTGTGATATAATTAACCAGTAAATAATTTCAAAGAATAGTATTTTCTCTTAAAAAAAAGAGAAGTCTAAAAGGAAAGGAGTCAGATATGAGACAGCTAGCGAAGGATATTGATGCCTTTTTAAATGAGGTAATTTTGCAGGCAGAAAATCAGCATGAGATTCTAATAGGTCATTGCACTAGCGAGGTGGCCCTGACCAATACTCAGGAGCACATTCTCATGCTCTTGTCAGAGGAATCTTTAACAAATTCAGAGTTGGCTCGTCGTCTCAATGTCAGTCAGGCAGCAGTTACCAAGGCCATTAAGTCTTTGGTCAAGGAAGGGATGTTGGAAACATCTAAAGATCCTAAGGATGCGCGTGTAATTTTTTATCAGTTGACTGATTTGGCTCGTCCAATCGCTGAGGAGCACCATCATCACCATGAACATACACTTTTAACCTATGAACAAGTGGCGACTCAGTTTACTCCAAATGAACAAAAAGTGATTCAGCGGTTTTTGACTGCTTTAGTAGGAGAAATCAAATAATGAGATATATTACGGTAGAGGATTTATCCTTCTATTATGATAAGGAGCCTGTTCTTGAACATATCAATTATAGTGTTGATAGTGGGGAATTTGTTACCTTGACAGGGGAAAATGGGGCTGCTAAGACGACACTAATCAAGGCCAGTCTTGGCATCCTTCAGCCACGCATTGGGAAGGTAACTATTTCCAAGACAAATACGCAGGGTAAGAAGTTGAGAATAGCCTATCTTCCTCAACAGATTGCCAGTTTTAATGCTGGTTTTCCAAGTACGGTTTATGAATTTGTCAAGTCGGGTCGCTATCCGCGAAAAGGCTGGTTCCGTCGTTTGAATGCTCATGATGAGGAGCATATCAAGGCCAGTCTGGACTCAGTTGGAATGTGGGAACATCGAGATAAACGCTTGGGGTCTCTATCTGGAGGACAAAAGCAACGAGCGGTAATTGCGCGTATGTTTGCTTCTGACCCAGATGTGTTTATCCTAGATGAGCCAACAACGGGGATGGATGCAGGAAGTAAAAATGAATTTTACGAACTCATGCACCACAGCGCCCATCATCATGGCAAGGCTGTTTTGATGATTACTCATGACCCTGAAGAAGTTAAGGACTATGCGGACCGCAATATTCATCTAGTCCGTAACCAAGACTCGCCATGGCGTTGTTTCAACGTTCATGAGAATGATCAGGAGGTGGGCCATGCTTAGTTTGTTATCTTATGACTTTATGCAACGTGCCTTTCTGGCTGTTATTGCCATGAGTCTTTTCTCGCCAGTTCTTGGAACCTTCCTTATCTTGCGTCGTCAGAGTTTGATGAGTGATACCCTCAGCCACGTCTCGCTTTCGGGTGTAGCCTTTGGGTTGGTTTTGGGGATTTCTCCGACTATTTCAACTATTGCTATTGTCTTGATTGCGGCGGTCTTTCTGGAGTATCTCCGTACGGTTTACAAGAGCTTTATGGAAATCGGGACAGCTATCCTAATGTCAACAGGACTGGCTGTTTCTCTGATTGTCATGAGCAAGGGTAAAAGCTCTAGCTCAATGAGTTTGGATCAATATCTTTTTGGTTCTATCGTGACGATTAGCGAAGAGCAGGTTATTTCTCTCTTTGTCATTGCGGCGGTTGTTTTGATCTTGACCTTCCTCTTCCTTCGTCCGATGTATATCCTGACCTTTGATGAGGATACGGCCTTTGTGGACGGCTTGCCCGTTCGTACCATGTCTATTCTTTTTAACATGGTGACGGGGGTGGCCATTGCCCTTATGATTCCAGCTGCGGGAGCTCTTCTGGTATCGACCATTATGGTCTTGCCAGCTAGTATTGCCCTTCGTCTAGGGAAAAACTTTAAATCGGTCATGTTGCTTGCCAGTGCTATTGGATTTTTGGGAATGGTAGCAGGACTTTACATTTCCTACTATGCAGAAACACCTGCAAGTGCAAGTATTACCATTATTTTTGTAACTGTCTTTTTACTGATCAGTTTAGTAAGACGTTTTATCAAATAGGAGACTAATGTGAAAAAAATTAGCTTATTGCTAGCCAGTCTATGTGCCTTGTTTTTAGTGGCTTGTTCCAATCAAAAGCAGGCAGATGGCAAACTAAATATTGTGACAACCTTTTACCCTGTCTATGAATTTACCAAGCAAGTCGCAGGAGATACTGCTAATGTAGAACTCCTAATCGGTGCTGGTACAGAACCCCATGAATATGAACCATCTGCCAAGGCGGTTGCCAAAATCCAAGATGCAGATACCTTCGTTTATGAAAATGAAAATATGGAAACATGGGTCCCTAAATTGCTAGATACTTTGGATAAGAAAAAGGTCAAAACCATCAAGGCGACAGGCGATATGTTGCTTTTGCCAGGTGGTGAGGAAGAAGAGGGAGACCATGACCATGGAGAAGAAGGCCATCACCATGAGTACGATCCCCATGTTTGGTTATCACCGGTTCGTGCCATTAAACTAGTAGAGCACATCCGTGACAGCTTATCAGCAGATTATCCGGATAAAAAAGAGACCTTTGAGAAGAATGCTGCTGCCTATATCGAAAAATTGCAAACCTTGGATAAGGCTTATGCAGAAGGCTTGTCTCAAGCCAAACAAAAGAGCTTTGTAACGCAACATGCAGCCTTTAACTACCTGGCCTTGGACTATGGACTAAAACAAGTCGCAATCTCAGGCCTTTCTCCAGATGCAGAGCCATCAGCTGCTCGTTTGGCAGAATTGACAGAGTACGTCAAGAAAAATAAAATCGCCTATATCTACTTTGAAGAAAATGCCTCACAAGCCCTTGCTAACACACTTTCAAAAGAGGCGGGTGTCAAAACAGATGTCCTCAATCCTTTGGAAAGTCTGACAGAAGAGGATACCAAAGCTGGAGAAAACTACATTTCTGTGATGGAGAAAAACCTCAAGGCTCTGAAACAAACAACGGACCAAGAAGGTCCAGCAATCGAGCCTGAAAAGGCAGAGGATACCAAGACAGTCCAAAATGGTTACTTTGAGGATGCCGATGTCAAGGACCGCACCTTGAGTGACTATGCAGGTAACTGGCAATCAGTTTATCCT
>ERZ773044.139-NODE-139-length-38499-cov-142.451_pt1 | contig 38499 bp, 29 predicted proteins | sample MGYA00511897_ERZ773044 | MGnify/ENA primary metagenome ERZ773044 (study PRJEB29015, sample SAMEA2738116) | human oral metagenome | biome: human oral; feature: human-associated habitat; material: saliva | place: China | collected 2170 ...
TGTCCATCAAGCCCGGGCAGGGCTACGACTTCGCCTACCCCACCAAGGTCCTCTCCGCCCTGGGGTGCGGCACACCGGTGCTCTTCGCCGGTCGCGGGCCGGTGTCCGCGGACGTGCGCGACTTCGACCTGGGGTGGGCGGCCGAGCACGACGCGGCGGCGGTTGCCGAGGCCATGCGCACGGCGCTGGACACCTACGACGCCGAGATCGCCTCGGGTGCGCGGCCCGCCACGGCGCAGCGCTTCCACGACTGGGTCGAGGACCATCGCTCGCTGCGTGCCACGGGGCAGTCCGCCGCCCGCGTCGTGCAGGAGGCCGCCGGCAGGGCCGGTGACAGCAGCGAGGAGAGTGCGGGGGGCCATGAGGTACGTCGAGTGAGTGAGGCGCAACGTTGGTGACCAACAGCCTGGTCGACTGGTTCAACACCCTGCCAACCGCGGTTCTGCTTCTGTCTGCGCTCTTCGGGGTCGGGTGGCTCGTGCTGCGCGCCGCCGGGATGAGAGGGATCCGTCCCGTCGCGCTGGCCCCGACCATCAGCGCCCTCATCCTGACGGCCGACGGGCTCTTCCAGGCCGCCGTCGGCAAGCCCTGGGGCTGGATCCCCGTCATGGTGACGACCGCACTCCTGGCTCTGGCCGCCACCACGGCGAAGCGCCTCATCGACCGTTGGGACCCGGGGATCCTCCTCATGCCCGAGGATCAGCGGGAGGGCATGACCATGCGCACCGACGGCGGACGCGCCGAGCGCAGGCTCTTCCTGACGGTCCTGGTGTTCTGGGCCGTCACCGCGCTGCCCGTCATTCTCACGATCCCGCCCAACGCGGTCTCCCAGAGCGGTGACGCCCTCTACCACTACATGCAGGTCGCCATCATCGAGCGCGAGGACTACGCCTCGATGTTCAACCCGAACGCCGGCATGTTCGGGCTCACGAGCCACGCGGGCTTCTACCCGATCGTGTGGCACCAGGTCGCCAGCCTGGGAGCGTGGAGCTGGCGTGAGACGCTCATCGCCAACAACGTCCTGCTGCTGGCCGTGGCGCTGGTGTGGTACCTCGGCCTGGTCTACCTGGCTCGTACCGCGCTGCCCAAGGTCCGCCACGCCCCCTACCTGGCGCTGGCCGCCTCACTCCTGGCTCCGGTCTTCCCCTGGCGGCTCACCTACGGTGCGGCGCTGTGGCCCTACTGCATGGCGGTGGCCACCTGCCCGGCCGTCATCGCCATGTCGATCGAGTGCTGGCGCCGTGCCCGCACCCTCATGGTGGTGGCCGCTCGGGAGCAGAACACGTCGGTTTGGGGAGCACGGGCGCGTGCCGCCATGGCGCTGAGCGCCATCATCCCCTTCTTCGTCGGGTCCTGCCTCATCCACACCTCAGCGGCGGCAATGCTCCTGTGGCCGCTGTTCGGCATCCTCCTGTGCCAGGCGGTGCACTCGGGGATCAGGAGCTGGCGCTGCGAGCGGCGCGCTCAGGCCGCGGCCTGGTGGATCGGCGCCGTCCTGGCGGTGGTCGCGTTCGTCGCCTTCGTCGTGCTGCCCGGTCCCCAGCAGCACCACTTCGGCAGGTACACCGAGCTGGACTGGAGCAACCTGACCACCAAACTCCTCATCCCCATCACCCTGAACTACTTCGGCGGCTGGGCCATCGAGTGGATCGAGATGCCGCTGGCGACCCTGTGCCTCCTGGGCGCGGCGATCTGCCTGTGGCGGCGGCGCAACTGGGAGCTGGTGGTGGCCTGGATCTTCAGCATGTCCCTCATCCTGGCCGCCATCGCCCCCATCCCGGTGCTCTCGGCGTTCACCGGCCTGTTCTACCGGGTTCCCCACCGCATCAAGGCGATGACCGCCGTTCTGGCGGTGCTGCTCGTGGTGATCGCCCTGGATGCGCTGCGTACGTGGCTCAGCCCGCTGGGAGCGCGGGCCGGCTCCGCGCTGCGCGCAGCCTTGGGACGTATTGGCCTGGCCTCGGTGAGCACTGCGGTGCTCAGGGCGGGGGCCGCCGTCGCCGTCCTGGCCGTGTGCCTGCCCATCATGCTGATCGGGAGCCGGGCCGTGGCCACCGATGTGCGCGAGGGATATCTTCCGGTGCACGGAGACACCCGCTTCATCGCGGATACGGCCGAGCTCGACATGATCCGCCGCCTGCCCGACGAGCTGCCGGACAACGCCGTCGTCATCGGTGACCCGGTGGCCGGGACCGGCTACATCCCCATTCTCACCGGTATGCGCAGCGTGTGGGTCTTCCCCGGTCAGGCCGCCGACGACCAGGACGGGATCTACCTGCGCGAGAACTTCAACCGGATTCACACCGACCCCCACGTGTGCGAGCTTCTCCAGCGGCACGGGATCCAGTACTTCTACGCCGACAAGGACATCGTCTTCAACGGCAACCGGCTCAGCAAGTTCCGACCCGGCCTCTACGGGGTCGACACCTCCAGCGGCTTCACCCTCGTCGACTCCGGCGGCACGGCATCGCTGTGGCGCATCGACATCTGCGGCTGACGACCTGCTGACGCTCTGACGGCGCCCGTATCGGGGCCTATGAGCTCTCAGAGCTCTCAGCTCATGGGGGCGACGGGTTCGGCGCCCCAGGTCCCGTCCAGGAACAGCCGCGTCCACAGACCCGTCGAGGCGGCCCCCTTGGCCATGCGCAGGATCTGCTCGGCGTAGGGCATGGGGGCGTTGAAGGCCTCGAAAGCCATGGGGTGGTGCAGCATGGTGCGCATGGAGACCGCTCGGGACAGCGCCATGCGGGTGCCGGTGACGGTCAGCGCTGCCATGAGCGCTCGCCGCGGTCCAGCCGGGATCCGCGCGGCCGGCGCCTCGAAGAGCTGGGAGGCAGTGCCTGTCGCCTCGCCGTAGACCTCCGCCGTGAACTGCGCGTACCAGTCGCGAGTGGCGGTCAGCTCCTCCGATCCCTGCAGCCAGGCGTGCCACATCTCGGTGTCGAGCATCGGTAGCGCCCAGCCGTATCCGAAGGCCTCGTAGGCTTTGAAGGACCCGTTGATGTACTTGGCCTGACGTTCCTGGAGGTTGACCCACTCCAGGAGCTCCTGGATGCAGCGTCCGCCTCCGGGCAGGTCCTCGCCCGGGTTGGTCGGGAAGGAGACCTCCTGGGCTCCCTGCATCACTGCCCGGCGCAGCAGGGGCAGGTGGCGCCACGCATCTCGGTCCCCCTGAAGCAGCGAGTGGTGGTGGGCCACAGCGGTGAGTACCTCGCTGCGTGAGGGGCTGCCCTCGAGCAGGTGCTCGTCATGCATGTTGCCGACGATCGTGTGGCCGGGTAGGAACACCGCATCGGTGTCGATCAGGGCCTTGCGGCGCATCTGGAGCAGGGCGTACCAGTCCTGGACGTGTGGCAGGGAGGTCAGGCCCCAGGTACGCCTCTGGAAGTCGACGCCGTCGGGCCCGGCCCAGGTACGAGCCACTTCGGCGGGGTCCAGGTCGACCGTGAACCAGTCCAGCTCGAGCGCCTCGGCCACGCCGCGGGAGATGGCGACCTCGGAGCTGCCCGGCACCCCGTAGGTGAAGGTCACCACGTCGCGGGCCCCGTGACGCTTGAGCCAGACGGCCAGCAGCCGGGAGTCCAGCCCACCGGAGAGGGGAACGAGGATCTGGCGGCCGTCGATGTCCTGAAGGACGCGCTCGACCGCGGTGTCGAGCGCGGTGCGGAAGACGCCCGCAAACTCCTCTGGGGAGGTGATCGGGTCGGCGGCGTACCGGTAGGTCTCCCACGAGCGGCTGCTCCAGGTGCCGTCGGGGCGCAGCTCCACCACCGATCCGGCCGGAGTGGCGTAGACCTCGTGGGCCAGTGTCCGCGTCCCCGGTGTGAAGCCCGCGTGCAGGAAGACCTCGGCGGCCTCCTCGTCGCGCACCCAGGTCGGGGCGTGGCGGCGCAGCTCCTCAGGGTCGTCGCTGATGACCCAGGTGTCGCCCGCGCGGGTGAACAACAGGTGGTGGGAACGGGTGCGGTCCGTGGTCAGGCGCACGACGCCGTCGTCGGCCTCGATGAGTGTCCAGGCCCCCGTGCGCCGCTCGGGCCGCTCGCGCCGCAGGGACTCCAGGTCACCGGACCCGGGCGGTAGCGGTCGCCACAGGTGGTACTGGGACGCTGTGGGCTCAGTGCCCGCTGGACCGTGTGTCCACGTCGGAGACGTCAGGTGAAGGCGGTATCCGGAAGGGGACGTGTCCGTGCGGTCCGTGTGGTCCAAGTCGTGCATGTGGACATGGTAAGCGCCGTATCATACGGAGGGCTGCTACCCGAGCCGCCATCTGAGCATCAACCTGAGCCTCAGCCTGATCCGTCGGAAGGACCAACCCGTATGCGCATCGCCGTCGTCGCCCTGGGCAAGATCGGACTGCCTCTGGCCGTCCAGTACGCAGACAAGGGCCACGAGGTCATCGGGGTCGACGTCAACCCCGCCGTCGTCGAGGCCGTCAACGCTGGAATCGAGCCCTTCCCCGGCGAGGCCCACCTGGCCGAGAAGCTCGCCGCCCTGAGCCCCGCCACCGGCAACGGCGCCCTGCGCGCCACCACCGACTACGCCGAGGCCATCCCCGAGGCCGACGCCATCGTCCTGGTCGTGCCGCTCTTCGTCAACGACGCCACCTGGGAGCCGGACTTCGCCTGGATGGACGACGCCACCCGCTCCCTGGCCGCCCACCTGACCCCCAACACCCTCATCTCCTATGAGACCACCCTGCCCGTGGGCACGCTGCGGGGCCGCTTCAAGCCCATGATCGAGGAGATCAGCGGCCTGAAGGAGGGGACCGACTTCCACCTCGTCTTCAGCCCCGAGCGGGTCCTCACCGGCCGCGTCTTCGCCGACCTGCGCCGCTACCCCAAGCTCGTGGGCGGTCTGGACGAGGCCGGCACCCAGGCCGGCATCGCCTTCTACGAGTCCGTCCTCGACTTCGACGAGCGCGACGACCTGCCCCGCCCCAACGGCGTGTGGGACATGGGCACCGCCGAGGCCGCCGAGATGGCCAAGCTCGCCGAGACTACCTACCGCGACGTCAACATCGGCCTGGCCAACCAGTTCGCCGTCTACGCCGACAAGGCCGGCTTTGACATCGAGCGCGTCATCGAGGCCTGCAACTCTCAGCCCTACTCCCACATCCACCGCCCCGGCATCGCGGTGGGCGGGCACTGCATCCCGGTCTACCCGCGCCTGTACCTGTCCACCGACCCCGACGCCTCCGTGGTGCGCACCGCCCGCACCTTCAACGCCACCATGCCCGCCTACGTGGTGGGCCGGGCCACCGAGGTGCTCGGCTCGCTCAAGGGCCTGCGCGTCGTCGTGCTGGGGGCCTCCTACCGCGGCAAGGTCAAGGAGACCGCCTTCTCCGGGGTCTTCCCCACCGTGGAGGCCCTGCGCGAGGCCGGCGCCGAGGTCCTCGTCCACGACCCCATGTACACCGACGAGGAGCTGGCCGGCTTCGGCTGGACCCCCTACCACCTGGGGGAGCAGGTCGACGTCGCCATCGTCCAGGCCGACCACCCCGAGTACGGCGAGCTCTCCACCACCGACCTGCCCGGGCTGCGCCTCCTGCTGGACGGGCGCCGCGCCACCGACGCCACCAAGTGGACCGGTGTTCCGCGCCTGACCATCGGCGGAGGCGAGTGACCCCGGAGGCGCTCTGAGGTCGGCAGAAAAAATGACTGCGAGCGTGGCGGCGGGGCTGTCCGGAGACTCCGACTGGATCCTGACGGCCGCCACGCTCGTCGTGGCCGGTCTGCTACTGGTGCCCGGCTGGATCGTGGGACGCGCGGCGCGCCTCGCCGCACTGCCGTCGCTGGCGGTGGCTCCCGCACTCAGCTCGGCGATCATCGCGGCGGCGGAGATCCTCGCCCACACCCTCGCGTTGCCCTGGCTCCCCTGGGGGTGGGCGGTGATCGCCAGTCTGACGGCGGTCTTGGCGTTGATGGCACGGCTGATCGTCGGTGCCCCACCGGAGCGTGCGCGACGAGCGGCGTCGCCGGGCCGGGCCGAGTGGGCGATCCTGGCTGCAGGCCTGAGCGTGGCCGTTGCCCTGCCGGCCGGGGTGATCCTGTCCGTCCTGCCGAGCCCCGGCTACCCGCCGCAGGCCTTCGACGCCACCTTCCACCTCAACGCGGTGGCGGCCATCCGCGAGGGCGGCAACGCCTCCATGCTGGGGGCCCTGTCCGCCCTGTACTCCGGCCGCGCCGTCTACTACCCCACGGTCTGGCACGGGGCGGTGGCGCTGGCACCGGGCGGCCCGGCCCCGGTCAGTACCGCGGGGGTGCTGGCCCTCACCGCGGTGGTCTGGCCGCTGAGCCTGCTGGGGCTGCTCGCCCGGGCCACCGGTCTCGACGCCACCCGGGCCTCGGAGACGGACCGAGTCCACCGCAGGCAACGGACCTGCGCGGTCGCCGCTGTGCTGGCGCTCAGCGCCGCAGTGGTGGGCTTCCCACTGCTGCCCATGACGGCCTTGGCAGTGTGGCCCTACGCCCTGAGCGTTGCGGGGCTTCCCGGCGTCCTCGTGCTCTACGACCTGCTGCGTCAGGAAACCGCCTCGTGGCGTCTGCGTCTGACACTGGTGCTCCTCACCCTGGCCTCCGCCGGCGGCGTGGTGGCCGCGCACGGCACCGGCCTGTTCAACCTCGCCGTCCTGAGCCCACCCTTCTTGGTCAACCTCCTCGTCTCCCGATGGCGTCGCTGCGCCGCCAGGCGGGGCGGCCGCGCCCTCCTGGTGGCCGGAGCGGTTGCGTCCGTGCTGGTCCTGGTCGTGGGGGCCTGGGTCATGCGCGCCTCCCTGGCCTCTGTCCTGGGCTATCAGCGCCCGGCCGGGGGAGTGGGCGGCATCGTGGCGACCCTGGGGCAGGCGCTCATCGACCTGCCGATGTATGGGGCGGTCCCAGGGGCCTCCGTGCCCGTCGGGATCGTGTTCGGCGGACTCACCCTGGGGGCGGCATGGTCGGTACGTGCACAGCGGGATCAGCGCCCCTGGCTCGTCATGTGGATCCTGTCGCTGCTGCTTGTGGTCCTCGTGGGGGGACCCCAGTGGGCCGGCCGTCAGCTCGGAGCGCCCTGGTACCTCCAGAAGGCCCGGATCCTTCCGCTTGTCATCCTGCCGGCGCTCGTCCTCATGGCGCAGGCCGGGGCCGGGCGACCTGGACGACGACTGTGGGGGCTGCTGCGTCGACTGGCCTCACGGGTCGGCGGGGCCCGGCCGCAGCGTGCGGCGGTGGCCATGCTGGCGGCGCTTGTACTTCTGCCGGTGGCGGCACGGGTCCCCCTGGAGCGTAACCTCGTCGCCTCCGTCTACGACCCGCAGCGCATCAAGTACGGGACCTTGCTGACCGAGGACGCCCTGGCGCTCATTGCGCGCTCGAGGAGCGTCCTGCCTCAGGACGCGGTCGTCCTCGGAGCGCCATCGCGAGGGGCCGCCCACCTGTGGTCCGTGGGCGGGGTCCACGTCGTCTACCCGACCCGTGACCAGACAGCACCTGGAACCCCGGGTGCGACCCTGCCCTCTGCCTGGCCCACCCTGGGGCAGAAGGGCTCCCGGACCTGCGCGCTCCTCAACCAGCTGGGCGTGCACTACTTCTACAGCAGCTCGGACGCCACGGCCGCGGGCTCCGTGGCAGGCGCAGCCCCCCTGCGCTGGGACGCCCCGCTGACCCGGATCCCCAGCGAGGGGCTCGAGCTCATCGACTCCCAGGGCGGCACCTCACTGTGGCGCATCACCGCCTGCGACTGAGGGGGCTTGCTCCACGATCCTGAGTCAGGAGACTGAGGCCAACTTTCGCACGACGTACTGATTCAAGCTGGTGGACTGCTCTGCTGCTTCCATGGCCAGACGTCGGTGCAGGTCCTCGCCGAGGCGCAGCTGGAACTTACCCGAGTAGTGGCGGGTCGATAGAGGCTCCGGCACCGCTTCCCCTGACGCGTGGAGGTCGGCGACCACCTCGCTGACAAGGTTGCGTAAACCAGACAATGCCAGCTCAGGGGTTCCGTCGAGCCAGGAGAGTGAAGGAAACTCAACGCAGGTGGCAACGAACTCGTCATCCTCCGCCGACCACGTCACGCGGAAGCTGTACCTCGCAGTGTCGATGGCTGTACTCATGTCTCCGTCTCTCCCTTCTTCTCTATGGCGGCGAGAACGTGTCGCACGTGCATTCGCGCCTCCCGGCTGGCGGGTGGCAGGCAGTCGGCGTCGTGGGTCAGGGTATAACCGGCCATCTGCACTGGGATGACCTCGGCCTCCTCGGCGTGCTGTGAGCGGGCCGAGGCGGCCGGATCGGGAGGCGGGACACAGGGGCGGAGACGCGTGTGGGGCCCCGCAGGGACCCCACACGTCACGACTCATTGATGGCGGCTCGATGGCGGCGTCGCCCGGTCACTGCCCCTGAGCGGCGTACTTGGCCTCGACCTCAGCCTTGAGCGGGCGCCACCAGGCCTCGTTGTCCCGATACCAGTCGATGGTGGCCTGCAGACCGGAGCGGAAGTCGGTGAACCTCGGCACCCAGCCGAGCTCCTGGACCAGCTTGGAGTTGTCGATGGCGTAGCGCATGTCGTGACCGGGGCGGTCGGCGACGTGCTCGTAGTCGTCGGGAGCGTGGCCCATGAGCTCCAGGATCAGCTCGACGACCTCCTTGTTGTTCTTCTCGCCGTCGGCGCCGATGAGGTAGGTCTCGCCGATGCGGCCCTTCTCGATGATGTCCCACACGGCGTCGTTGTGGTCCAGGACGTGGATCCAGTCGCGCACGTTCTCGCCGGCGCCGTAGAGCTTGGGGCGCACGCCGTCGATGAGGTTGGTGATCTGACGCGGGATGAACTTCTCGATGTGCTGGTAGGGCCCGTAGTTGTTCGAGCAGTTGGAGATCGTGGCCTCCACGCCGAAGGAGCGCACCCAGGCGCGCACGAGCAGGTCGCTTCCGGCCTTGGACGAGGAGTAGGGGGAGGAGGGGTTGTAGGGCGTCGTCGGCTCGAACTTAGCCGGGTCGTCCAGCTCCAGGTCCCCGTAGACCTCATCGGTGGAGATGTGGTGGAAGCGCACCTTGTGGCGGCGCACAGCCTCCAGCAGGGTGAAGGTGCCCACGAGGTTGGTCTGGATGAAGGGGGAGGGGTCGCGCAGCGAGTTGTCGTTGTGGGACTCGGCTGCGAAGTGGACGACGACGTCGGCCTGGGTGACGAGCGGGTCGACGACATCGGCGTCGGCGATGTCCCCGACGACGAGCGTGACGCGGTCACCCAGGTCCGCCAGCGAGCCCTTGTTCCCCGCGTAGGTGAGCTTGTCCAGGACGGTGACGGTGGCATCGGGGTGGCGCACCAGGGTCTGGTGGACGAAGTTGGCGCCGATGAAGCCGGCGCCTCCGGTGATGAGGACGTGCATAGAACTCGCTCCGATACGTGGGAACTGCGGGCGCTGAGCGCCCATCATGGCCGACGCCATCATGCCACAGGAGTGCGCTCGAGCCCACGGGCGGTTGTAGGGCGAGGTCGTCGGGACGGCGTGGCCTGACCGAGGGCCTCCGGGGTGGTGAGATCGGATTGCAATAGACGCGTCGTGAACCGGTAAAACCGCGGAGCATCAAGAAAAAGTGCGGGGTGAGCTGGCGGTCTCCGGGATTCTGAGTGCCGATGCAGTCGTCGCCGTCAAGGACCCTCCGTGACATTCAGTAAACTACCAGCAATCTCTTGGAAATTGCTCAGAAATTTGATTTCGTGCCTCTCGAGGGAGTGCGTCGTCGGTTCTGATGGTGAGGCCTGATGGACGCCCGTCGGTATCACCTCAAAGGAACCCCATGAACGTCCCTCGCGCTCTTGGCCGCATCGCTCCACGCGGCGGCCATCGCTTCAGTGGCCATGCCGGTGGTCTCAGCGCCCGCGCACACGCGTGCCGCTCCGCCGGGCTCATCGCCCTGACCTCGCTGCTCCTGTCAAGCCTGGTCCCCGCGGCCGGTGCCGCTCCGGGCGCCGGCGACGCAGGTGGTCAGGGCGAGGCCCCCGCCCCGGTGCAGATCCTCGATCTGACCACCGCTAGCGGGCAGGCCACCGAGGTTGCGCAGTCGGGGCTCGACGACGCTCGAGCCTCGACGGGGCAGGGCTCCGGCTCGGCCGATGCCACCTCGGCGAGTGCGGCGGCGGTGCTCGGCGCAACCGCCACCGTGCCCGCCCTCGCTCAAACAACGGGGGCAGCCGGCGCGCCGGTCCCGTCGATCCTGCCGGCGGCCACGGACCCGCAGGCGGACGCCGCCTTGCTCACCGACCCCCTCGAGGTCGACCGCTTCTTCGTCGCCGGCTTCACCTGGACCGGCGGCGCCGACCTGCCCGACGGGGTACGCATCTACCTGCGCGTGCGGGAGAACGGGAGCTGGTCGCCCTGGTACCTGAGTGAGGCGGCCGACTCCGGCCGCGACGACCGCGCCACCCCCGGCACGGGGGAGTTCGTCACCGGCGGGGCCGACGCGATCCAGGCCTCCGTCGTGGGCAGCTCGCTTCCCGCCGGGCTCAAGCTGGCCCTGGTCCCCTCCCGCCCGCAGGGCGAGGAGGTCCTCGGTGCAGACGACCTCACGACCACCCAGGCCGCACCGACCCCCGTCATCGAGGATGCCTCCGCCACTGAGAACCAGGGCACTCAGGTGGATCCGGTCGCCATGACGCTGCCCGCGAGCCCCGCATCGGTCACCCGGCCGGCCGCAGCATCGTTTGCTGCACCAGCCGCTGCGCCAGCCGCTGTGCCTGTCGTCGCACCGGCTGCGACGACCGCCAATGGCTTGCCGGTCGCGGTGACCACCCGGGCCGAGTGGGGGGCCAATGCCTCCTACATGAGCTGGGATCCCGAGTACGCGAGAGCCGGCCACGTCGTCGTCCACCACACCGCAGGCACCAACAGCTACTCAGCAGGCCAGTCCGCCTCCATCGTGCGGGGCATCTACTACTACCACGCGGTCGTCCTGGACTGGGGCGACATCGGCTACAACTTCCTCGTCGACAAGTTCGGCACCGTCTTCGAGGGGCGCTCCGGCTCCGTGGCGGCGCCGGCCGGCAGGATGAGCATCGGGGCGCACGCCCGCGGCGTCAACACCGGCACCATGGGCATCTCCATGATGGGGGACTACAGCACGGTGTCCCCCTCGGACGCCCAGCTGAGCTCCGTGGGCAAGATGGCCGGATGGTTCCTCAAACGAGCCGGCATCTCCGATGTCACCGGCTGGGCGGGCCTGCACGTGTGGACCACCGAGCGCTACCAGGCCGGCTCCACTATCTCCATGCCCCGCATCCTCGGGCACCGCGACGTCGGCTACACCACCTGCCCCGGCAACGTCGGCTACTCCAAGCTCGGTGCCATCCGCGCCATCGCCAAGGCGCAGGGCTCCTCCCCGCAGGGAGGAAGCAGTAGTGCGTCGTCGACCGTGCCCCAGGACCATCCGGGAGCCGTCGCTCTGCGCGGTGCGCTGGGCGCCAACGGCTGGATCGGAGCGGCCACCTCCGGTGTCCAGGCCTCTGCCAAGGGTGGGGTGTTCCAGCGCTTCGAGCATGGGGTGGGCTACTGGAGCCCGGCGACCGGTGCGCAGTTCGTGGGTGAGCCGGTGCTCAGTGCCTGGGGTGCCTACGGCTATCAGGCCGGGTCCATGGGCTACCCGCGCAGCGGTGGCGTGGCGGGAGTCGGTGGCAGTCGTCACCAGATCTTCGAAGGCGGCATCGCCTACTGGCGCCCCGGGGGCCGGGTCAGCTTCATCCGTGGTCCGATCCTGACGGGCTGGGGTGCTGCCGGCTGGGAACGCTCCTGGTTGGGGCTTCCCACCTCCAACGAGACCGCCTCCACCAAGGGTGGGGTGTTCCAGCGCTTCGAGCATGGGGTGGGCTACTGGAGCCCGGCGACCGGTGCGCAGTTCGTGGGTGAGCCGGTGCTCAGTGCCTGGGGTGCCTACGGCTATCAGGCCGGGTCCATGGGCTACCCGCGCAGCGGTGGCGTGGCGGGAGTCGGTGGCAGTCGTCACCAGATCTTCGAAGGCGGCATCGCCTACTGGCGCCCCGGGGGCCGGGTCAGCTTCATCCACGGCTCGATCCTCAACGCCTGGGCGGCCTCCGGCTGGGAGCACTCCAAGGTGGGGCTGCCCACCGGACGCGCAGTGCGCCAGGCCGACGGCACCATGACCCAGACCTTTGAGAAGGGCAGCATCTCCGCGGCGCCCAACGGGAAGGTGACCATCCGCTGACATTCCGCACCGGGGGAGCGGCGAGGTGGCCAGAAGTGCATGAGACAGCTCATGAGACACTGGCCGCCTCGCCGCTTCCTTACCAGCCGCCTTCATCGACCACCTGCCGGGAAGGACCTCCACATGAACCGAGGACTCGTCTACTTCCACTTCGATCCTCATCATCAGGTCCGCGACTACGTCGTCGCCGCACTCAGCTCCCTGCGGCCCCACGCCGACCACATCCTGCTGGTCTCCAACTCACCCATCAGCGAGGCAGACCGCGCCCGCTTGGCGGCCTGCTGCGATGAGATCCTTCAGCGCCCCAATGAGGGACTCGACGCCGGCGCCTACCGAGCAGGCCTGGAGCACCTGGGCTGGGAGCGGCTCGCCGACTTCGACGAGCTCATCCTGACCAACCACACCTACTACGCGCCGCTGCGGCCCTGGGAGGAGGTCCTTGCCCGCGCCGCGAACTGGGGCGATATCTCCTTCTGGGGTATGACCGAGCACGCCGCCATGCGCCCCCACCCCTTCCTCGCCCAGCGCGAGCTGCCCCGCCACCTCCAGTCCCACTGGATCGCGGTGCGCCGCAGGCTCCTGACGGACCCGGCCTTCCGTGAGTACTGGGAGCAGATGCCACCGGTCACCTCCTACCGCGACTCCATCCAGTGGCATGAGTCGCGCTTCACCGGCCACTTCGCCGAGCTCGGCCACGCCTGGGAGGTCGCCTTCCCCGTGGACCGTTACCGCTCGGAGAACCCGGCCATCGAGGAGGCCCCGGCGCTGCTGGCCGACGGCTGCCCCCTGCTCAAGCGCCGCGCCCTCTTCCATGACCCGCTCCACCAGGACCGCCAGGCCGTCGTCGGCGGGGAGCTGCTGGAAGCCGCCGTCGCGGCGGGCTACAGCGAGGACCTCATCCTGTCCGACGTCGTCCACACTGCGGCCGCCCGCGACCTCATCGTCAACGCAGGCCTCACCGAGGTCGTGACCGGGTGCATCCCCGGGGTCGCGGGGACTGGCGTCGAGGCGAACTCGCTTGCGCAGCGGCCCGCGGGCTGCGTCGTCGTTCACGTCCCGGCCGGGAGGGAGGCGGTGCAGCGCGCCGAGGCCGATGGCCTGGCCCAGCGCCTGGCGAGCCTGCCGGTGCACTGGCGAGTCGTAGTCACCTCGCCCACGCACCTGGATGCCACCGACCTGGAGCGGGTCACCGGCCGCCGTCCTACCCAGGAGGACACGCAGGAGGACTCAGCGCACGGGGAAGGGGATGTGTCCTTCCGCCTGGTGCGCGATCTCGACCCGCGGGGCACGATCGCCTTCCTCACCCAGTGCGACGACCTCTGGGATCCCGGGCGCGCCGCCGGCGGCGGCGACGGTGACGAGAGCGACGACGGTGACGCCCTGGTCCTGCGGATCACCGTGGAGCCCCCGCCCGGCCCCGGTACGCGGGCCGACGACGTCGCTCACCGGCAGGCGCTCGACTGCCTGCTGGACTCGCCGGGGTACACGGCCGGCCTCATCGACCTCTTCGCGCGTCACCCCGGCCTCGGCGTGGCCATGCCCGCTGCCGGCCACATCGGACGGGCCCACGCAGGACCCACATGGGACGGGCTGGTCGGCGCCGCCAAGGCCCTGTCTCGGCGGCTCGGCCTGAGCGTCGAGCTGGATCCGTTCGCCCCTGTGGTTCCTCCCGGCGCGATGTTCATGGCCCGCCCCGAAGCGCTGCGCACCCTGAGTGAGGGGGCCAAGGAGCTCGTGCGGCTGACCGATCAGGCCGCCGGCGGAGCCGAGCAGTCTGCCGAGCGCCTCAGGCGCGCCCGCGCCGCCGAGGTGTTCGAGCTGCTGACCGTCTATGCGGCCATGTCCAGCGGCTTCCACCCCCGCGAGGTGCTCACCCCGGCCTGGGCCGGGCGGCTCTACGGGGCTCTGGCCTACAAGCATCGAGTCGTCACCGCGGACCTGCCGGCCCACACTGATGAGCAGGTCAGATTCCTTCAGGCCCGGTTCGGACCGCTGGCCGGAGTCGGCGCCCGGGTGCGCACCTACGTCGACGTCAACCACCCCGCCATGGGCAGTGCTCTCAAGCCCGCCTACCGCTACCTGACCGGCGGGGCCTCAGGCCTGGCGCGCGCCGCGACGAGTGCCGGCAGACGTTTGCGCGGTGTCGGCCGCCATCGGGAGGGAGACAAAGGGGAATGAGCGAGGTGTTAGCATACCGTGAGGTGCTCCCCGCACCTCCTGCCGGCATGGTCGGGTATGCCCCTGTTGGAGCCCCTGTTGGAGCCCCTGCCTCGATCAATGAGTCACGTGAGGACCTTTGACCTGTCCATGAAGAAGATTAGCGTCGTCATCCCCAGTTACAATGAGGAAAAAAGCGTCAGGTTGATGTATGACCGACTGAACTCGGTATTTCATACGCATCTTCCCCAGTACGACTACGAGATCATCTTCGTCGATGACTACTCGACGGACGGCACCCGCGACGCGATCCGCGCTCTGGCGGGCGAGGACAAGCGGGTGAAGGCCGTCTTCAACGCCCGTAACTTCGGTTTTCACCGAAATGTCTTCTCGGCGCTCACCTACGGCTCGGGGGACGCCACCTTCATGCTCTTCGGCGACCTCCAGGATCCTCCGGAGAATCTCCCGGAGTTCGTGGCCCGCTGGGAGTCCGGGGCCAAGGTCGTCATCGGGCAGAGGAGATCCTCTGATGAGGGCTTCGTCATGACGGGGTGCCGTCACCTCTACTACAAGCTCATTGACTGGTTCGCCGACACCCCTCAGATCGCGCGCTTCACCGGATACGGACTCTACGACGTCGAGTTCATCGATGTTCTGCGCCAGATCGGCGATATTCAGCCCTACTTCAAGACGGTGGTCGCCGAGTACGGGATCGGACTCGAGATCGTCCAGTACGATCAGGCCCAGTCCTCCCGAGGAAAGTCGAACTTCAACTTCCTGCGCAACTACGACTTCGCCATGCAGGGCATCACCAGCTCCACCAAGCTGCTGATGCGCATGGCCACCTTCGTGGCCACTTTCGTCGGCATCATCTGCCTGGGCCTGGCCACCTTCGTCCTGGTCAAGAAGCTCATCGACTGGAACGCCTATCCAGTGGGAGAGGCCTCGCGCACCGTGGGCCTGTTCTTCCTGGGGTCCATTCAGCTGTTCTTCATCGGAATCCTGGGTGAGTACATTCTCAGCATCAACGGGCGCGTCGTCAGCAAGCCTCGCGTGGTCATCGGTGAGCGCCTCAACTTCGGACCCTCCGAGGGGCCGTCGAGCTTCGGGGGCGGCCCGACGTCGGAGCAGACGGGTACCTCCGCGCAGGAACGCCCCGGCGGGAACGCCTCTTGAGCGCCCTCCAGGAGAAACTGCGTCCCCTCCTTGCGCAGTTCGGGCGCTTCCTCGTCGTCGGCGGCATCTCCTTCAGCGTTGACTTCGGCCTCTTCACCGTGCTGTACGGGCTGGGCGTACCCCACCTCATCGCCAGTGCGACATCCTTCTCCACCTCAGTGGTCCTCAACTACATCCTCTCCAGGCGCTACGTCTTCGAGGCGCAGGAGAATGTCAGTGTCCTCAAGGAATTCACGCTGTATGTTCTGCTCAACGTCGTCGCACTGGGCTTGAACACACTCATCCTCTACGTCTGCGCCGACCTCGCAGGCATGAGCCCCTTCCTGGGGAAGATCCTCGCTACGGCGATCGTGCTCATCTACAACTTCGTCTCCCGAAAAGCCCTCCTGGAGCGTCTCGGCGCCTCCGGCGGGGCGACCACTGTCCACCACCCCGATGAACAGGCAGGCTCTCGTGTCCGGTAAGTCCGCGAAGAACAGTACGAGTCAGGTCAAGAACAACGACGCCGAGGCCGTCGATCACGACTCCACGCCGCAGCCCCTCTCCGCCGCCGGCCTCACCGCACGGATGCGCGCGCTCACTGAGGCGATGAGCGATCAGGGACGCCGGGTGGTCGAGCGCGTGGTGGACAGCCGCCTGGGCTCCTGGTGGAGCAGTACCGAGCGTCCCGGCCTCGTGGACTGGGCGCTGCTGGGCATCATCCTGCTCGGCGCCTACGCCTTCTTCCTCTACGGGGACGTGCGAGCCACCTTCGAGCACTCCTTCAACTTCCTGGACTCGGTGCGCCAGGGGCGGGTGGGAGACTTCTACCAGATCGCGATCGAGCACACCTCGACCGGTCACCCCGCGGTTTACGACATTCCGCTCTACCTGCTCTTCGGGCTGTGGAACCTGCCGACGTACATCATCTACCGGATCACCGGTTTCCAGTACCTGCTGTCGACGCCGGCACAGTTGTGGCTCAAGACCATGATGGTGCTGGCCGCGATTCTCGCCGCCAAGGTGCTGGTGGATATCGCTCGTGACCTCGGAGTCAGCCGGCAGCGCAGTAAGTGGGTCGCCTTCTACTTCCTGTCCTCGATGACGCTGTTCGTCCCGGTCTTCGTCATCGTCCAGTACGACATCATCATGATCGTCTTCATCCTGCTGGGGCTGCGCGCCTACCTGCGCGGCAGGCTGAGCAGGTTCCTGCTGTGGTTCGCGATCGCCAATACCTTCAAGCTCTTCGCCATCTTCATCTTCGTACCGCTCCTGCTGCTGCGGGAGAAGCGACTGCGCGTGGTGGCGCTTCAGTTCGGCGTCGGGCTCATCGGCCTGGTGGCGTGCCGGGCCATCTACCACGGCAACGTGGCCTACAAGGCGTCCACCGGTGGATTCATGAGCAGCATGCTTCAGAGGCTCACCGCTGTCGGGATACCGTGGATGGGCAGCACGATCCCGATCTTCGTCGTGTTCATGGTCGGGATCGTCATTTTCGCCTACCTGCGCCGCCCTCAGGGGACGAAGGCCTTGGCCGCCGACGCGGTCTACATCTGCATGGGCATTTACCTCGTCTTCGCCACGGTCGTCCCGCTCAACCCCTACTGGGCCGTCATGGTCTCGCCCTTCGCGGTGCTCATCATCTTCCTCAACCCGCGTCACGTGCTGCTCAACACCCTCCTCGAGACGGGCGTGGGAACCGCCTTGTTCCTGCTGTACACCTTCACCGGCTACTCGATGTACGACCGGAACATTCTCACTCAGCTGCTGCTGCCGCACCTGGTCGCCCCCGCGGAGCAGTCCAAGTACGAGACCCCCGCGCAGTTCCTCGAGGCCGTGGGAATCAGCCGGCAGGGGTCCTTCATCGTCGGCTTCATGATCGCCTGCGCCCTGGCGATCCTCATCATCAACTTCCCCCGTCGCACAATGGTGGAGGACCTGGGCCAGGGGGAGCGCATCCCACGCTCGGTCGCCTGGGTGCGTCTTCTCATGCCGGCGGGCTTCAGCGCGCTCGTCATGATTCCCTACTTCGTGCCCGCCATTCCGGTGGTCTACTCAGCGGCCACTGACGCCCCGCAGTCGGGAAGTGTCAACATTCTCGAGGACGGGGCCAGCGTCGCCGAGACGATCACCCTGCCGTCCACCGTGGAGGTCAGCTCCCTCAACATCGCCTTCCTGGCTGAAGATGTGCAGTGGATCGACTCCTCGGTGGTCAACGTCGAGGTCACAGACTCCTCCGGCAAGCAGGTCTTCAGGACCGAGGCCCCGGCGAACTCCCTTCACGCTGGTCTGCACAGCTTTCCCGCCGACGGGCTCGTCCTGCGCGGTGGTGAGAAGTACACCGTGACGATCACCAGCAAGATGACCGAGGGCGGCAGCGCCCGCGTCATGATGAACACCGCGGTGGACCAGTTCCCGACCACGGAGAACGGAACGACCGTCAACGGTGATCTCCTCATGACCATCGCCGGCAGAACCAAGTGATTGCTCCGCAACCGCACCTGTTAGGATGCAGAACCATGGCAAAGACAGTTCTCGTCACTGGAGCCGGCGGCTACATCGGTCGCCACGTCGTCACCGCGCTTCTGGAGCGTGGCCTGGATGTCAAGGCCCTCGACCTGCGACTCGACGGCGTCGACGAGCGGGCGGAGAGGCTCTCCCTGGACCTCTTCTCCGGGGACGCTGACATCTACGATCAGATGGGGCGCCCCGACGTCGTCCTGCACATGGCATGGCGCGACGGCTTCAAGCACGCCTCGTCCGCCCACATGGACGATCTGGCCAAGCACGTCAACCTCATTGAGAACCTCTACGCGGGCGGTCTCAAGCAGCTCGCCGTCATGGGCACCATGCATGAGGTCGGCTACTGGGAGGGCGCCATCGACGAGAGCTCCCCGTGCAACCCTGCCTCGCTGTACGGCATCGCCAAGAACGCACTGCGGGAGACCACCTTCCTGTCGGCCAAGACGCACGACGCCGTCGCCCAGTGGATCCGCGCCTACTACATCGTGGGGGACGACAAGTTCGGCAACTCGATCTTCTCCAAGCTCCTGGCCGCCGCTGAGGAGGGGCGCACCACCTTCCCCTTCACCACGGGCAAGAACCGCTACGACTTCATCTCCGTGGACGAGCTGGCCAGGCAGATCGCGGCGATCGTGGACCAGGCCGAGGTCGACGGCATCATCAACGCCTGCACCGGTGAGCCCATGAGCCTGGCCGAGCGCGTCGAGGCCTACATCCGTGACAACAACCTGGACATCACCCTGGAGTACGGGGCCTTCCCGGACCGACCCTACGACTCGCCGGGCGTGTGGGGCGATCCGACCAAGATCCGCCGTATCCTCGCTTCAAGCGCGAGCTGACACACTCCAAGAAGCCGCATCCCCTTTTCTCCTGCCGCGGCAAGCGGCCCGATCCACTGCCCAGAAGGGACATCATGGCAACGCTTGGTGAGGACCCGAAGCGACTCGGCATCTTCTTCTTCTTCGACGCTCAAGGTGTCGTGGACTCCTACGTCGAGGCCCTCCTCGCCGGCATGGTCAAGAACCTCTCCGAGCTGGTCATCGTCGTCAACGGCGAACTGACCGCCCCGAGCTACGCCAAGCTGAGGGTCTTCACGGACAACATCATCCTGCGGGAGAACAAGGGGCTGGACGCCTGGGCCTACAAGACGGCCCTGGAGAGCTACGGCTGGGACCGGCTCGTCGAGTTCGACGAGGTCGTCCTGTTCAACGCCACCATCATGGGACCGGTGTACCCCTTCGAGGAGATGTTCACCGAGATGGCCGGCCGGGACATCGACTTCTGGGGCATCACCTGGTTCCACAAGGTCCCCTATGACCCCTTCGGGCATGCCGCCGAAGGGTATCTCCCGCGTCACCTCCAGTCCCACTTCCACGCCTACCGGCGTTCCCTGGTCTCCTCCAAGGCCTTCCAGGACTACTGGGACAACCTTCCTCAGATGAGCTCCTACGAGGACTCGGTGGGACTTCACGAGGCTCCTTTCACCCAGCGCTTCGAGCGGCTGGGCTTCACCTCCGACGTCTACGTCAACACCGAGGACCTGGAGGGCTACACCTTCTCCCCGGTGCTCTTCGCCCCCAAGCGACTCATTGAGGAGAAGCGCTGCCCGATCTTCAAGCGCAGGTCCTTCTTCCACGACTACCAGGACCTGGTTCGCCAGTCCGTCGGCAACACCTCCCTCGACCTCTACGAGTACCTGCGCGACCACACTGACTTCGACACGAACCTCATCTGGGACAACGTCCTGCGCTCGATGAACATGGAGGACGTGGTCAAGAACCTCCACCTCACATACGTCCTGCCCACGAAGGCGGTGATCCGCGAGCCCAAGCCGCAGAAGGTCGCCCTCATCGCGCACCTGTACTACATGGACCTCCTGGAGCCCACGCTGGCCTACGTCAAGTCCATGCCGGAGGGGACGGACCTCATCCTCACCGTCGGATCCCAGGAGAAGGCAGAGCTGGTGGAGGAGGCCTGCAAGGATCTGCCATACAACGTGACCGTGCGCCTCATTGAGAACCGGGGGCGTGACGTCAGTGCGCTCCTGGTGGGCTGCAAGGACATCATTAACGACTACGACCTGGTCTGCTTCACCCACGACAAGAAGGTCACCCAGGTCAGGCCCTACTCCGTTGGTGACGGGTTCGCGATCAAGTGCTTCGAGAACCTGCTGGCCACACGCGACTTCGTCAAGAACGTCATCGCCACCTTCGACGCCGAGCCGCGTCTGGGGCTTCTCGCGCCCACTCCTCCCAACCACGGTGACTACTTCCCCGTCTTCACCATGGGGTGGGGACCGAACTTCGAGCGCACCAAGACTCTCGTGAAGGACGAGCTGAACCTGAACGTCCCGATGGACGAGAGCAAATTGCCCATCGCCCCGTTGGGCACCATGTTCTGGTTCCGTCCGGCCGCTCTCAAACCGCTCTTCGACCACGACTGGCAGTGGGAGGACTTCCCGCCTGAGCCGAACAATATTGACGGAACCATCCTCCACGCCATCGAGCGGGCCTATGGCTACGTCGCTCAGGCCTCCGGCTACTTCTGTGGCTGGCTCTTCTCGGACTCCTTCGCCCGCATTGAGATCACCAGCCTGTCGCACTACGTTCAGGACTTCACTTACGCAGTGGCCGAGAACGGCATTCTCGGCTACGAGGATGACATGGTGAGCAACCTCTTCCGCCGGGGTGTCGAGCTGAGGCGACTTAAGAAAAAGGCCGAGCGCTGGATTCCACGTCCTCTGCACAAGCCGCTTCTGAAGGCCTTCCAGCGGGCCCGGGGAATCGGGAGGTGACAGTGGCGGATACGGCGATAACGAGCCGGCGGACGACCGGGAAACCCAGGATTTTCTACCTCGACCTCATCCGGGCCCTGGCCGCGCTGCTCATCGTCCTGGCCCACTTCAACGTTCATCTCGACGAACACGGTGGGGGATATGTCCTGACCCGCCAGCCCTTCGGCATCTCTGTGGGCGCGCTGGGTGTCTCCCTGTTCCTCATCATCTCCGGGGCGGCCCTGACACTCACCTACCGGCGGCCGATCAACTTCAAACGCTTCTACTGGAAGCGCTTCCTCAACATCTACCCGATGTTCTGGATCGCCTGGTTGCTGGCAACGTTCTACTTCGCTCTCATCTCCAACGGGCGGCCACCGCATGTCGGTCCGGCCCGGACCTTCATCTTCACGCTACTGGGAGTCGACGGGCTCGCCCTGAACTTCCACTTCCGCACGATGTACCTGCTGGGCGAGTGGTTCATCGGATTCATCATCTTGTACTACGTGGTCTTTCCGCTGCTGCTGTGGGCCATTGACCGCTTCCCGGTCGTCACCGGCCTCGTGCTGCTGGCGGCCTATGCCGCCACCGTGGTCATCATGCCTCGCTATTTCCCGGGCTACCCCTCCTCCATGGTTCTCACCACCCGGCTTCCCGAGCTGGCCTTCGGCAGCTACTTCGTCCTCTACGTCCGTCGGGTCCATGGGGCCACAATCATTCCGGCAGCCGTGGTCTTGGCTGTCTCGGCCATGCTCCCCGACGAGATCCCCGAGGATGTGGCCACCACACTCGTCGGCATCTCGGCCTTCCTCATCCTCGTGGTCGTCGGTCGCTATGTGGCGATCCAGCCGGTTCGCGCCCTCGTCAGCCTGATCGCCAGGTACTCCTACCCAATCTTCCTCGTCCACCACGTGGTGATCTGGTACCTGAGTCAACGAATCGACGTCTACGGGCTCTTCCCCCTTCAGCGCTACATACTCCTGGCGGCCGAGTTCGTCCTCATCTTCGCCCTGTCGGTGGCGCTGGAGAAGGTCACCGGTATCGTCGTCGACTTCTTCACCAAGGCGTTCAAGGGCATGAGCTGGCGCCCCGAGGTGTCTGAGGCCGAGTGCTGAGAGCCGCCGGCGGCTGCCGAGAGTGGCGTGGAACCAGTCGGCGTGTCGAAGGCAACGGCATCTGCCGGCACGATCAGCTCTGCCAGCGCCGAGAATAGTGATGTGGTCGAGGAACGCCCTGCGCGTGCTCTGTCGGCCCGAATTGACTACCCAAGGGAGACCCTCGTGACCCGTACCTGCCTTGTCACAGGTGGTGCCGGATTCATCGGCTGCGCGATCTCGCGTGACCTGGCCGACGCCTTCGACCGCGTCGTGGCCCTGGACAACATGCACCCGCAGATCCACCCCTCCCAGGCTCGCCCTGCCGAGCTTGATGAGCGTGTGGAGCTGTGCCGGCTGGACGTGTCGCTTGCCGAGGACTGGGACGCGCTCCTGTCTGAGGTCGCGCCGGATGCCATCGTCCACCTGGCGGCGGAGACCGGGACCGGGCAGTCGCTCACCGAGGCCTCCCGGCACGCCAACGTCAACGTCGTCGGCACCACCCAGATGCTCGACGCCCTCGTGCGCCACGAGATCCGTCCCGACAAGATTGTCCTGGCCTCCTCCCGGGCCGTCTACGGCGAAGGGAAGTGGATCGATGCTGCGGGCCGCCCCTCCTACCCCGGGCAGCGCACTCACGCGATGCTCGAGGCCGGTCAGTGGGACTTCACCGGACTGACCCCCTCGGTCCAGTCCTCGACCGAGGTCAAAGCCTCTCCGGCCAATGTCTACGCCGCCACCAAGTACTGCCAGGAGAACCTCGTGACCTCCTGGTGCGGATCCTTCGACGTCACCCCGGTGCTCTACCGGCTTCAGAACGTCTACGGCCCCGGACAGTCCCTCATCAACCCCTACACCGGCATCGTCTCCCTCTTCGCCCGTCTGGCCAAGCAGGGACAGTCCATCCCGGTCTACGAGGATGGCCAGATCGTGCGGGACTTCGTCTTCATCGACGACGTCGCCTCCGCCATCGTGGCCGGAGTCCTTCACTCGCCGGCCGCCGCCCTGCCCTACGACATCGGCCTGGGGGAGCGGACCACCATCATGCAGGTCGCTCAGGCCATCGCCGAGCACTACGGCGCGCCCGCCCCGCACGTCACCGGCCAGTTCCGCGACGGCGATGTGCGCGCTGCCTGGGCGGACACAGCGCGTGCCCGCCAGGCGCTGAACTGGGAGCCGAGGATCGGCGTCACCGAGGGCATCAACCGGTTGTGCGACTGGATCGATGCCCAGCAGGAGGCGGTTCCATCAGCGCCCACCGGCATCACGACGGAGGTGTGAGCCTATGCAGCTGTCTCGACTGCTCCGCTCAGAGGACTCCCGCCAGACGCTGGACCTCACCCTGCGGCTGACTCAACGCTCGGTCTCCTCGGAGTTCAAGGGAACCACCCTGGGACGCCTGTGGTCCTTCATCAACCCCCTGGCCACTATCGCCATCTTCGCCCTCATCTTCGGCATCGTATTTCGTAACGAGGTGCCGCCGGGCCGCAACTCCGGGATCGACTCCTTCGCGCTGTGGATCGGCATCGGGGTGCTCAGCTGGACCTTCTTCTCCAGCGGCATCATGGCTTCCATGAACGCCCTCGTGAACAACTCGGGGCTCCTCACCAAGGTCTACTTTCCCCGCCAGGTCCTCATCTACTCCGCGGTCCTGTCGCTGGCCGTGGACTTCGCCTTCGAGCTGCTCGTGCTGATCATCATCGCCATGCTGATGGGCGGTCCCGGGGTCCTGCTCATGATCCCGGCGCTGCTCGTCGTCACCCTGTTGGCGGGCATGTTCGCCGTCGGACTGGGCCTCATCCTGTCCATCGCCACTGTCTACTTTCGGGACCTGGGCCACCTGTGGCAGATCTTCAACCAGATCTGGATGTATGCCTCCGGTGTCGTCTTCTCGCTGAACATGCTCGACAGCGTCCAGAATCGCCTGTTCGACGCCGGATGGCAGATCAACGGCGCACCGATCCCCATCACGACGATTGCTCGGCTTAACCCGGCCGAGACCTACCTCGAAGCCTTCCGATCCTGCCTGTACGACTTCGCCCTGCCATCGCTACCGGTCTTCCTGGCCTGCCTGGGCTGGGCAGTCGTCATGCTCTCGCTGGGCCTGGTCTTCTTCCGCCGGCACTCGGCGAGTATCGTTGAGGAGCTCTGATACGTCAGATGACTGCAACCACCGGATCGTCCGCATCATCAACGTCGTCGGCGCAGGGCTCCTCGGTAGCATCCTCGGCGGTGCCGGCCGTGCGCATTGAGGACGTCTCCAAGCGCTTCAGGATCTACCACCACCGCAACCAGTCCCTCAAGGGAGCCATTCTGCAGCGCAGTCGTGGCGTCTACGAGGACTTCTGGGCGCTCAAGGACATCACCTTCGACATCCCCGAGGGCAAGACCTTCGGGCTCATGGGGCACAACGGATCGGGCAAGTCCACGCTGCTCAAGTGCATCGCCAAGATCCTGGCTCCCGACTCGGGCTCCATCACCGCCCGGGGGCGTATGGCCGCCATGCTGGAGGTCGGCTCGGGCTTCCACCCCGAGCTCTCCGGGCGGGAGAACATCTTCCTCAACGGCGCCATCCTGGGGATGAGCCGTAGGGAGATCGAGGCCAAGTTCGATGACATCGTCGACTTCTCCGGGGTGGGCGAGTTCATCGACCAGCCGGTGAAGAACTACTCCTCGGGCATGTATGTGCGCCTGGGCTTCTCGGTGTCCATTCACGTCGAGCCGGAGATCCTCCTGGTCGACGAGGTTCTGGCCGTCGGCGACATGGAGTTCCAGGAACGGTGCATGGACAAGTTCGCCGAGTTCCGCGAGGACGGCCGCACCGTCGTCGTCGTCTCCCACGGCCTTGCCCAGATGCGCACTTTCTGTGACGAGGTCGCCTGGCTCGACCACGGCCGGCTCAAGGAGGTCGGTCCGGCCCCCAAGATCATCGACAAGTACTCCGATATCACCCACGGCGCCAAGAAGGTCAAGGACGGACAAGGTACCCGCTTCGGCAGCGGGGAGGCCCAGATCCGCCGCATCGAGCTGTTGGACCGTACGGGCCGGCCGGTGACTTCCATGCGCACCGGGGATGAGGCCACCATTCGCCTGCACTACCGCTGCGACGAGACGATTGAGAAGCCCGTCTTCGGCTGCTCCATCGACACCCGTGAGGGCATCTTCGCCTGGGGGCTGCACGGTCTTGACGACGGCTTCCAGCCCGAGAGGATCGAGCCGGGCGAGGGGACTGTGGACGTCTCCATCCCCGCGATGATGCTACGGCCGGGCGCCTACCTCATCTCCGGCTCCATCCAGCCCTGGCAGCTCTCCAGCGTCATCGACGCCTACCAGAAGGCCACCTCCTTCGACATCGTCCCGGGGCCGCGCATGGAGTCCGGGGGCCTGGTGGCCCTGGGGGCACACTTCGAGCAAATCACCCCGCCGCGCCCCATGGTCAAGATCGCCAAGAACAGCTGAGGCTCGGCGGGGCGGGTAGGGCCGCTGCTCAGCCTCGCCGAATCCTCTTGATGTGCTGAGCCACAGTGCGGAAGAAGGGCTTGACCGTGGCCTCAACGCGATCGATCTTTGCACTGATGTCGTAGGTCTGATACAGGACCTGTTGCATCGTGCCGCGCAGCTCGCCGTGCAGCTCGTCGCGCAGCTGGTTGATGCCGGAGCCCAGCTCGTGCATGGTCCCCTTGAGGTGCGCGATCTCCTTATCCTGATGCTCCAGCCTCTCCCGGAGGCGGTGGTAGTACTCCGCGGAGACCAGTAGGAGACCCAGGTTCTCGGAGTCCACCGACCCACCCTGCCGAGCGGCGGCCGCGGTCTCGGCGCCCTCCAGGGACTGGCGGGCGTAGCGGTCCCGGATGGCGAGGTTGTCGGTGCGGTGGTGGACGGCGTCGACGACGACGGAGTTCCCCATCGTCCCGTCGGCGGAGTCGCGGTGGTGCCAGTGCGCCAGCGGCTCCCCGTCGATGAAACCCACCGGAGAGGTTGCCAGCAGACGCAGGTTAAAGTCCCAGTCGGCCTGGGTCAGCAGAGTCCCGTCCCAGTGGCCGATGCGGTCGGCCACCTCACGGCGGATGAGCTGCGAGATCGGTGGGACGTAGTTGGCCACCATCGTGTCGATGAGGGTCCAGCTCTCCTTGTCCTGTGCCAGCGGTCCCCGGCAGCGCTCGGTCAGTCCCTCCTCGGTGACTATCTCATCGATCAGGTCACAGCGCGCCGCCACGGCGCCGTGCTCGGGGTGCTCATCGAGGTGGGCCACGCAGGCGGTCAGGAAGCCGGGCTCCCAGGAGTCGTCGTCGTCATGGATCGCGAAGAACTCGCAGGTGGAGACGGCCAGACCGTCCTCCAGGGCGGCCTCGCGGCCGTGAGAGGTCTCATTGGTGACCACCCGGGTGCGCTCCCTGAGCCACTCGGGAGCGCTCTCCAGAGCGCTCTCCACGGGCTCGGTGCTTCCGGCGTCATTGACGATGACGAGCTCGAGGTCCTGGAAGGACTGCGCCCCGACCGACTGGACTGCTCGTTTGAGCATCAGGGGACGGTTACGGGTCCGGGTCACCACGGTGACCCGTGGGGATTGTGTGGCGGGTCCAGCCATTGGGGGGTCCTCCTTGATCCAATCATGCGCGTGCAGCGTGCTTGACAGTACTGCCCGGTGACGCGGGGCGTCTGACGACGTCGGTTTGGTAACTGTAACGGTTGGGGTGCCACTGACGTAGTCGCTTGCCGCAATCAACGACTTCTCGCCGAGCCGCGTGCGCTGCCCCTCGTACGCTGACGCAGCTCGCGCGGCAGGCCGGCGAGAGCCTGAGTCAGTCCCCTCAGCACCGGGCCGCGCTGCGGTCCGCGCAGGGTACGCACTAGCGTACGGGCCAGTGCCTGCATCACCACCGGGGCCGGACTGTGAGCGGCCGCCGTCAGGATCCGGTTGCGGACGTTGACCTGGATGAACATCGGTGAGTCGGTGCCCGACGAGGAGGCGTGATCGTGGCGCGCCACGGCCTCGCGCACGTAGAGGACTCGCCAACCGCGCTTACGCAGGCGCCAGGACAGGTCCGTGTCCTCGTAGTACATGAACAGGTCCTCGCGAAAGCCTCTCAGGGCCTGCCACGCCTCACGCCGAATCGCGCAGGCGCCTCCGCACAGGCCGAAGACCTCGCTGGGGGAGTGCTCTCGATCGGCGGGCACCAGCCAGTCCCGGTCATAGCCGTTGCCGGAGGCGTCCACCAGGTTGCCCGTGGAGTTGACCAGGACCTCCCCCTCGCCGCGGGCAGCGGCCTCCTCGTCGAGGCGGGTCCACCGCCCGGTGCGGGGGGAGACGAGGGCGTCCTGCTGCCCCGGGGCGGCCGGCTTCCAGCGTCCGGCCAGCAGGATCCGCGCTGTGGTCGCGGCCGGAGCCGCAGCGGACGGCGGGTCGCCCAGGGGGGCCAGGAGCGCCTCGAGGAAGCCGGGCTCGGCCACCGCGTCATTGTTGAGCAGGACGAGGACCTCCTCGACCATGCCTCGGGCCCCGAGGTTGACGCCGGCTCCGAAGCCCCGGTTCTCGCTCGACTCGACCACCGTGAGTTCCTCTCGGCGAAGTCTCTCGGCCGAGCCGTCACCGGAGGCGTTGTCCACGATGACGAGTACGTCCTCGCCTCCCAGCTGCTCACGGATGGAGCGGGCCGCCCGGATCGTCAGCTCGGCCTGGCGCCAGTTGACGATGACGACGCGGGCTGAGGGGCGCCTGACGGGCTGGGTCACACCGCACCCCCGATGAGGGCGTGATAGACCTCCGTGTGTGCAGCGGCGCAGGCCTCCCAGGTGAAGGTCCGGGCGCGCTCGCGGCCGGCCTCGGCCAGCTCGTCGTGTTCCGCTCCAATAGCCCGGGCGAGCAGGCCGGCGATCTCACTCGGCGAGGTGGGGTCGGCCAGCAGGCCGGCCTGTCCGCACACCTCGGCCATGCAGGTCCCGGCGCTGGTGACCACCGGGGCCCCATAGGCCATGGCCTCCAGGACCGGCAGGCCGAAGCCCTCCCAGATGGAGGGGAAGCAGAAGGCGCGGGCGCCGCGGTAGGCGGCCGCCAGCTCGTCGTCGTCGAGTCTGCCGGTGACGTGGACTCGATCACCCAGGCGGGTCAGCAGCTCGCGCTCGGCGGCGTCGTCGCCCCACCCGGCCGGACCGACAAGGACCAGGTCGAGGCCGCCGGCGTCGTCGTGCTCCTCGATGAGCAGGGCGAAGGCGCGCAGCAGCCCCAACAGGTTCTTGCGGGGCTCACGGGTACCCGTCCACAGGATGTAGTCGCGCGTGAGGCCTCGGGCGGCACGGAAACCCTCGACCTGCTCGTCGGTGACGGTGCGGGTGCGTACCCCGTGGGGAATGACGTAGAGACGGGCGGCGTCGATCCCCGCCGCGATGCAGTCGTCAGCGGTGGCCTGGGAGGGGACGATGATGGCGCTGGCCTCAGCGATGACGCGCTCCAGGCAGCGGCTGAAGTAGGCGTTGCCGCGCGCGGTGAAGTGCTCGGGTGAGCGCAGGAAGGCCAGATCGTGCACGGTGACGACCAGCGGCAGTGAGGTGGGGGGCAGCGCCCAGGTCGTGGCGTGGATGAGCTGGGCGCCGGGCAGGATGGACTCGGCCCGCGGCAGCCCCAGACGGTTCCAGGACTCGTACAGGGCGGTGCGCGGCAGGTGGGAGGAGCGCATCGGCATCGGCGGCAGTCCGACCTGGCGCGGCGAGGCGGCCCCCTGGTGATGGGCGGCGATCCCGGCCACGGGCACCCGCCGGGCGCGCAGGGCCTGGGCGAGCTCGACGATGTAGGTGCCCGAGCCCCCGGGAACGGGTTGCCACAGCTGCTCCACCACCATGCCCACGCGTGGGCCGCGGGGGCGAGCCGGTGGACGGGGGCCCTTGGCGGTGGAGGACGCGGTGCGGGAGGCGGGAGAGGGGGAAGGGGCCGGGGAGTGCGCCGGGCGGGAATGATCTGCGCTCATGGGCTCAGAGTACGGGGTGACCGCGCCAGGCGCGGTAGCCTGCCGTCATGAAGGTTCTTCTCGATGCGACGGCGATCCCGGCTGACCTCGGAGGCGTGGGGCGCTATGTCGACGACCTCGTGCCCGAGCTCATCGCCTGCGGCGTCAACCTGGCCATGGCCGTCCAGCAACGTGATGTGGCGCACTTCTCCGCCAAGGTGCCCCGTGCCCATCTCTTCCCGGTCCCGCAGTCCATGGAGTCGCGCGGCGCCCGGATGGCCTGGGAGCAGACGGGGCTGCCGGCACTCATCCACCGGATCCGCCCTGACGTGCTGCACTCGCCCCACTACACCTTCCCGGCCCTGCACCAGGTGCCCGTGGTCGTCACGCTCCACGACGCCACGTTCTTCTCCCACCCGCAGGCGCACTCGCCCCTCAAGCAGAAGTTCTTCACCAGCGCCATCCGCCGGGCCGTGCGGCGGGCCGACGCACTCGTCGTGCCCTCGCAGGCCACCCGCGACGAGACCATCAAGTACGTCGGAGGCGACCCCGAGCGCTTCCACGTCGCCTACCACGGCGTGGACACCTCCGTGTTCCACCCGGTCGACGACGCCGAGCGGGCCCGCGTGGCCGCCTCCCTCGGACTGGAGGGGCGGCGCTACATCGGCTTCCTGGGGACCCTGGAGCCTCGCAAGAACGTCCCCAACCTGGTGCGCGCCTGGGCCAGCGTCTTCCGTGACTGCGAGGACGCCCCGGCCCTGGTCCTGGCCGGCGGACCCGGGTGGGACGAGGACATTGAGCCCGCCCTGGCTCAGGTGCCCCGGCACCTGAACGTCCTGCGGCCCGGCTACCTGCCCCTGGAGGACCTGCCCGGATTCCTGTCCGGCTGCGAGATCCTGGCCTATCCCTCCATCGGCGAGGGCTTCGGCCTGCCGGTCCTGGAGGCTATGGCCTGCGGGGCCGCCGTGCTCACCACCCGCGAGCTGAGCCTGCCCGAGGTCGGGGGCGACGCCGTCGCCTACTGTGGATCGGATGCTCAGGCCATCGCCCGGGGCCTCGTGGTCCTGGATGCCCATCCCGAGCGGCGCCGGGCCCTGGGGGCCGCCGCCCTCGAACGGGCCGCCGAGTTCACCTGGAGGGTCTCCGCTCAGGCGCATGTCGAGGCCTACCGCGCTGTCATGGCGCGCTAGTGCCCACCTCTGAGCGGAGCGCGGTACGCCGTCTGTCCTTGGTGATATCAGCCAACGTGGCCGGTGTGCTCGTGTAGTGTTCATCGACAGGTTGATGACGCTTATGAGACGCCGGCAGAACAACGCTCGGTGGGAAGGAAGAGACGGCCAGTGAACGAGACCAAGCCCGCGCAGACTGAGGGGACCTCCCTCCCCAGTGCCGGGCGCGAAGAAGGGCAGATGCGTGGGCGGGTTCTCGTCACCGGTGCCAACGGTCAGCTCGGGCGTGCGCTCATGACCTTGCTGCCGCAGGCGGGCTTCGAGCCCACCGGCGTCGACCTGCCCGAGGTGGATATCTCGAATGCGGCCGCCATGTCCTCCTGGGACTGGACTGGCTACGACATCATCATCAATGCCGCGGCCTGGACCAATGTGGACGGGGCGGAGACTCCCGAGGGACGCCGCCTGTCCTGGCGGGCCAACACGGTCGGCCCGGTCAACCTGGCCCGGGCGGCCGTCCAGCACGGCCTGACCCTGGTGCACCTGTCCACCGAGTACACCTTCGACGGGGCCACGGCTCTCCACACCGAGGAGGAGACCCCCTCGCCGCTGGGCGTCTACGGCCAGTCCAAGGCTGCCGGGGACGCCGCCGTCAGTGTCTGCCCCCGCCACTACCTGGTGCGTACCTCCTGGGTGGTCGGCGACGGCAAGAACTTCGTCAAGACGATGCTCTCCCTCGCCGAGCGTGGTATCCGTCCGCAGGTCGTGGCCGATCAGACCGGGCGCCTCACCTTCGCCTCCGACCTGGCGGCAGGCATCATCCACCTCCTCACCGCGGGCGCCGAGTTCGGCACCTACAACCTCTCCGGTGATGGGCCGATCGTCTCCTGGGCCGATGTCGCCAAGCGGGTCTACGAGCGCGCCGGCCACAGCCCCGACGAGGTCACTGCCGTCACCACTGAGGAGTACTACGCCGGTCAGGAGGGGATCGCACCGCGGCCACTGAACTCGGCCCTGGACCTGGCGAAGATCAAAGCCACAGGTTTCACCCCGGCTGACTCCACGGAGCGCCTGGAGGCTTATCTTCAGGGCCTCCTGTAGGTTGAATCCGACCGGTTTACACTCCCTCGTCCCCGTTTCTCGTCGGAGATCAGCATGAGACGTGAGCTCACCAAGTACTTACGATTGCCGACCCTGGGCCGCTCAGAGGCCGGGGCGGTGTCGTCACGTCGTCCAGCGGTGGTGGGCGGGATCCTCCTCATCCTGATGCTGCTCACCGGACTCGGGTGGGCGGTGTCCTCGCCGCTGGAGTCGTCTCCCGACGAGGACTATCACCTGGGGAGTATCTGGTGCCCCCGACCCGCGGATGAGTACTGCCAGACCAGCGTTGTCAATGGCGAGTCGGTCGTCCGGGTCCCGGTCGCTGTGTCGGACGACTCGATGAAGTGCTACGTTCTTCACTCGGAACAGTCGGCGAGATGTGCACTCGGCTACAGCGACTCGGAGATGGCGTGGTCCAAACGCTTCGACAATGGTGCCTACCCGATCGGCTACTACCACTTCCACCACCTCCTTATCGGCAAGGATGTACAGACCTCGGTCCTGGTGATGCGCGCCGTCAATGTGCTCATCGCCGTGGCACTTCTGGGAACCGTCGGCTTCTGCGCACCACAGCGGATGAGACGACCATTCGTGGCGGCGATCGTCGCCTCGTGGATCCCGATGGGTATCTACTTCATCGCCTCCAACAATCCCAGTTCATGGTCCCTGTCAGGTCTGTTGGCCTACTCCGCGGCAACATTTATGGCCCCACAGCAGAAGGGGCGTCGTCGTATTACCCTCGTGATCTGCGCAGTGATCGGCGCCGTGATGTGCCTGACGTCTCGATACGACGCCGCCTTCTTTCTCCTTGTCGTCGGATTCGCCCTGCTCTTCGCGGTGCCGTGGAGACGTGGAGGATGGGTGGGGCTGGGTGCCCTGGGTACAGTGGCCCTCCTTGGGGTCGGCACCTTTATGGCATCGTCCCAGGTGTCGAAGGTCAGCTACTTCCTGCGTGCTTTCGACACCTCCGATCCAGCGGCATCCGCTGACAAGCAGTCGTTCTTCGACAAGTTCATCATCGGGTTGGAGACCGCTCCGAAGTATCTCGGCGGATTCTGGGGTCATACGTGGACCCCGGGCTGGTACGACGTTCCTCTGGAGATACGCGCTCCCTATGTGCTCACCATTATGGCGGCCGGTGCTTTCGTGGCCATCGCCTTGCGTCGTGGCGGTTGGCGGAAGTGGACCGCCATGGCGATCATCGTGGGGGCGATGGTCCTCCTACCGGCGTTGTTCTACGCGAACGGGGCGATGGAGTACATCGAGCTCTATCAGGCCCGGTACATCTTCCCGCTGCTGGCGCCCACCTTCTTCCTCATGCTGGCCGTCGATCAGGATGAGGGTGCGTGGTTCTCGGTGCCACAGGCCGTTTGGGTCACCGCCTGTGCATCGCTGTGCCAGACGATCACCCTGCACACGCTGTTGCTGCGATTCGTTCAGGGGATTGGTGAGCAGTGGGAGGTCAATCTCAACAAGGACATCCAGTGGTGGTGGAGCATGCCGGTCTCGCCCATGGTGGTCTGGTTCTTCACGACCTGCTTCGCCACTGCGGCTCTGGGGATCGTCATGACGATGCTGACTCACCCGGCAGTTGAGAACCGCGAGGCGACACAGTACTCATGAGCACTGTGGGCGGGCGGCGCATCTCGGTGCCACCCGCCCACAGTGCATGAGACAGGAACGGAGCAGGCCGGAGGCCTCCGGCCAGGAGCCTCAGGACTGCTGGTTCTCCAGCAGACCCAGGAGGTAGGCGCCGTACCCGGACTTCACCAGGGGCTCGGCGCGCCGGCGCAGGCCCTCGTCGTCGATGAAGCCCATGCGCCAGGCGACTTCTTCGGGAGCGCCGATGTTGAGACCCTGACGGTGCTGGACGGTGCGGATGAAGCTGGTGGCGTCGGCCAGGGAGTCGAAGGTGCCGGTGTCGAGCCAGGCGGTGCCGCGGGGCAGGACCTCCACGGTGAGCCGGCCGGCCTCCAGGTAGGTACGGTTGACGTCGGTGATCTCGTACTCGCCGCGGGCGGAGGGCTGGAGGTTCTTGGCGATCTCGACGACGTCGTTGTCATAGAAGTACAGGCCGGGCACGGCGTAGTTGGAGCGGGGCTGGGCCGGCTTCTCCTCAATGGAGATGGCCTTGAAGCTCTCATCGAACTCGACCACGCCGTAGGCCGTGGGGTCGGCGACCTGGTAGGCGTAGACGACGCCGCCGTCGGGGCTGGTGTGACGGCGCAGCTGGGTGCCCATGCCGGGGCCGTAGAAGATGTTGTCGCCCAGGACCAGGGCGGCGCTGTCGTCACCGATGAAGTCGGCGCCCAGGACGAAGGCCTGAGCCAGGCCGTTGGGCTCCTGCTGAACCGTGTAGGACAGGTTGACGCCGAGCTGGGAGCCGTCGCCCAGGAGGCGGTGGAAGGAGGGGGCGTCGTGGGGGGTGGTGATGACCAGGACGTCCTGGATCCCGGCGAGCATGAGGGTACTCAGCGGGTAGTAGATCATCGGCTTGTCGTAGACGGGCACCAGCTGCTTGGAGGTCCCCAGGGTGATCGGGTTGAGTCGCGTGCCGGAGCCTCCGGCCAGAATGATTCCTCGCATGCTCCAAGCATGACCTATTGAGGCCCTCAATGGCGCCAGGATCGAGTGGATCGGGAGCTCATGTTCGTGTTTCCCGGCACGTTCCGCCCCTGGTGGCCCTGTCTGCGGGGTGTCGACGGGCCGCACCGATAGACTCGGGCAATGGCGCCTGACGGATACGGGGCGCCGAGACCAAGACCTGTGCGCACAGAAGGGGCCATCAATGGGGCAGATCGAGCTGGGCAAGCCGCTTGCCGTCGAGGAGACGCCGATTCCGGGATTCCTGCGGATCGACCTGACTGTTCACGGGGACAACCGCGGCTGGTTCAAGGAGAACTGGCAGCGGGAGAAGATGCTGGCCCTGGGGCTGCCCGACTTCGGGCCGGTGCAGAACAACATCTCCTTCAACAACGAGGTTGGGGTCACCCGCGGCATCCACGCCGAGCCCTGGGACAAGTTCGTCTCGGTGGCCACCGGCCGCGTCTTCGGCGCCTGGGTGGACCTGCGCGAGGGACCCTCCTTCGGGGCCGTCTACACCTGCGAGATCGACCCGTCGGTGGCGGTGTTCGTGCCCCGGGGCGTGGGCAACTCCTATCAGACGCTGGAGCCCAACACCGCCTACACCTACCTGGTCAACGACCACTGGTCGGCCGATGCCCGGTACACCTTCCTCAACCTGGCCGATGAGACGGTGAATGTGCCCTGGCCGATCGCGCTGAGTGAGGCGATCCTCTCCGACAAGGACAAGTCGCACCCCCGCCTGGCCGAGGTCACCCCCTTCCCGGTTCCCGGGGCTGAGGCCTAGGACGTGCGCGCGCACCGGTACGGTGAGGCGCCATGAGACGACTTGAGCCTGCGCGCCAGCGGTACGCCTGGGGGTCCACCTCCGCCATCCCCTCCCTCCTGGGCAGGGCCGACGACGGCGCCCCCTGGGCCGAGGCCTGGTACGGATCCCACCCGGCCGGGCCCGCCCAGGTCGCCGAGGGCGGCGTGCTGTCCGAGCTCATCGACGCCGAGCCGGAGCGCCTCCTGGGTGAGGACATCATCTGGCGCTTCGGGCGCAGGCTGCCCTTCCTCCTCAAGCTCATCGCACCCGAGCAGCCCCTGTCCCTCCAGGTCCACCCCAGCCAGGCCCAGGCCGCCGAGGGCTACGCCCTGGAGGACGAGGCGGGCATCGCGCTGGACCACCCCTGCCGCAACTACAAGGACACGAACCACAAGCCGGAGATGGTCCTGGCCCTTACCCGCTTCCAGGCCGTCGCCGGTTTCCGGGCCCCGCGCCGCGCCGTCGAGGTCCTGGCCGGCCTGGACAGTCCCCTGGCCCGCCGGATGCGCCGCACCCTGCGCCTCAACCCCACGCGTTACGGCATCCGGCAGGTCTTCTCCGACGTCGTCTCGGCCGCCACGCGTCCCAGCCCTCAGGAGATCGACGCCCTTGTCACTGAGATCGCCGCCAGGTTCGAGGCCGGTACGTCCCCGTCCCTGCGAGTGGACTCCAACGTCGTGAAGATGGCCGGCACCTTCCCCGGGGACCCCGGCATCGCCGCCGCGCTCCTGCTCAACCCCGTCACCCTGCAGCCCGGTGAGGCGCTGTTCGTGCCGGCGGGAAGCGTGCACGCCTACATCTCCGGTCTGGGGGTGGAGGTCATGGCCTCCTCGGACAACGTGCTGCGCGCCGGACTGAGCGCCAAGCACATCGATGTCCCCGAGATGCTGGCCTGCGTCGACTACGTGGCGGCCCCGCCGGTGCGCCCCGCTCCCGAGTACCTCTCTCGCGCCACCCGCGCCTACTACGCGCCGGTGGATGACTTCGAGCTCATGGTCACCACCGTGGTGGCCGCCGACGGGCGCCTGCCGGTCCCCGGACGGGGGCCGCGCATCCTCCTGGCCGTCGAGGGCGCCATGACCCTGGTGACCCAGGCCGACACCCAGACGCTCGCCCAGGGCGAGGCCGTGTTCGTCGGTGCCGACGAGCGCAGCCTGTCCGTCGAGGGGGAGGGCACCCTCGTCCAGGCTGACGTCCCCTGACACCACCGGCAGGGTCGGCGGGACTGAGCCCTGCCGACTCAGGCGGTGATGCCCTCCTGCCGGATGGCGGCCGCGGCGACGTCGTCGTCCGCCTCGGGGGTGAGAACCACCGCGATGCGCCCGGCGCGCCAGGCGACCAGTACCTCTTGGAGCATCTGGGCCGTGTCGGGGCTGCGCACCAGGACCGCACGTGAGGCGGAGCGGTTGTCGGCCCCCACCGATGCGCCGGCCGCCTCGACCCGGGCTGCCAGCTGGGCGCGCGTCAGGGTGGTGGGCCGCTCGCGTGACGGAACGGCGCCCGCCGGGGTGCCTGGAGCCGCAGGCGCCGCCCCCTCGGCGGCGAGGTCCCTGAGGCACACCGAATCAGCCGTGGTGCTCACCGGTGTGAAGCGGTCGGGATAGTGCATGAGGTCGGCGGCGCCGTCGAGCACGAGGGCGGGCAGCTCGCCCGGGTAGCGCAGCGCCAGCGAGGCGAGTGGGACCAGTGCCTGCGCCTCGGCCTCATCGCAGAGGCTCTCCGGGGCGAAGGCCACACTCAGCTCGGGGAGGAGGCGGGCGGCGCAGATCTCCGCGCTGCTTCCCACAAGCACGCTGCGCCCCGCCAGCCACGTACCGCAGGCCCATGCGACGCTCCGCCAGTGAGGGGGGAGCCCCAGGTGGACCCCGTCACCGGGCGCCGACTCCGATGTGACGAATCCCGCGATCTTCGCCAGCCACATGGACAGGACGTGTCCGGTCAGCTCGACTCGTTCGTCGATTCCATAACAGACGAGCCATGGCCTGTCGGCGTCCTGAGGGCCGGGGAGCAGTGGGAGCAAGGGATCTGGCATGACCCCGATTGAAGCAGATCCTGTGGCTTTCAGGAACTTCCCTGGTGGTGTCCAGCCGGTAGGGGCAATATGGGAACGTGTGTCAGGCGTCCTGAAATCCTCTGCAGCGCCGTGGGTATTTCCGCTGTCAGCCAGGCAGTGGGAGCCTCTCAGGGGTTTTGTAGGAAGTCGACATATGGTTCCATCCAGATGGGGATATTCCTTGATATATCAAGGAATGATGTCGACGGTCACGAGAGGGTGAACTTTCCCTCGCTGGCTTGACTGGCCTTGTCTCACACGCATGTAATTCTTACTGGCAAGAAGCTCGGATCGAAGGGAGGCCGGCATGTGGAACATCCTCGGCGACGGCCCACTGAAGCACCCAGAGGAGCCTGACGCGGAGGTGCTGTCACTCCTCTTCGGTGGCGGTGACGACGTCGATGAAGGTCCTCTGGCGTGGCAGGAGCGCGCTCTGTGCGCTCAGACGGACCCAGAGGCCTTCTTCCCTGAGAAGGGTGGTTCCACACGCGAGGCCAAGCGAGTCTGTGCGACTTGCGAGGTTCGTGAGGAGTGCCTCGAGTACGCCCTCGCCAACGACGAGCGCTTCGGTATCTGGGGCGGCATGTCGGAGCGCGAGCGGCGCAAGCTCAAGCGTCGCGCAGTATGACCCCCGCCGGCTCCACACAGGGAGCCAGTCGGGTAGGAGCCCTGGCCGTCGTCGTGTCGGCCGGGGCGAGCCCGTTTCTGGCGCAGACACTGTCCGCGATCACCTCACAGACCTGTGCGCCGGACGTCGTCCTCGTCGTCGACGTCGCCTCGCGAGCCAACGGGCTGGGGGACGGAACCCCGATCGAGGAGCTCGTGGAGAGGTCGGGGCTGGATGCCACCACCGCCGTGCGCGTCGTCAGAGCCAAGGAGGCCAAGAACTTCGGGGACGCCGTCTCCCGAGGACTGACCGCCTATGCCGGACTCGTCGCCGCCGGCAACCGCAAGCGCCGCAGCTCGGAGGTCGTCGACGGCGCAGAGGGCTCAGATGCTGACACCACCTCGAGCGGGCCGCGCACCTCGGTGCGGGACCTGCTGCTGTCGGGCTCGGGTCCCATTACCGGCCCCACCGGTGCACTCTCGCCGATCACCGCCTACGAGCAGCGGCTCGTTGCCCCCACCGAGGCCGCCCCGGAGATGCCGGAGCACCAAGTGTGGTTCTGGCTGCTCCATGACGACTCCGCGCCCGCCGAGGACTGCCTCGAGCGGCTGCTCACCGCCGCGACCAACGCCCGCTCCGTGGGAATCGTCGGACCCAAGCAGGTGGGCTGGGACAACCCCGAGCTGCTCCTGGAGGTCGGGCTGCGCGCCACCGCCTCGGCCCGCCGCGCCAATGACATCGTCCCCGGCGAGGTCGACCAGGGCCAGCACGATGACCGCAGTGACGTCCTGGCCGTAGGAACAGCCGGCGCCCTCATCGACCGGGCCGTGTGGGAGGAGATCGGCGGCATCGCCCCGTGGCTCGGCCCCTTCGGCGACGGCCTGGAGCTCTCGCGCGCCGCGCGCCTGGCCGGATACCGCGTCATCGTCGAACCCACCGCCGTCATCCGCCACCGACGGGCCTCCTACCAGGGGCTTCGCCGCCCCGCATCCGTCTCCCACTCCTCCGACGCGCCTCCCCGCACCGATGCCGAGGCCATCGAGGTCGCCCTTCCCGAGCCCGACCCGGAGAGATCCTTCCGGGCTCGGCGCAGCGCCCAGCTCACCAACTGGGCGGCCTTCTCCACCCGTCCCATCGGTCTGCTGCTGACCTGGTTCGTCATCCTCGGACTGATGCGGTTCGTGTGGCGCCTGGCCTCCAAGGCTCCGGCGCTGGCCCGCGACGAGCTCGGCGCGGCTCTGGCCGTGGCCGGCCGCGGCCGACGGATCAAGGCCGCCAGGCGCCGGCTCGCCCAGCACACCAAGGTGCCTGCATCCGCGTTGGGGCGTCTGTACGCCACGGCGGCCGAGA
>ERZ773044.141-NODE-141-length-38305-cov-41.6822_pt1 | contig 38305 bp, 34 predicted proteins | sample MGYA00511897_ERZ773044 | MGnify/ENA primary metagenome ERZ773044 (study PRJEB29015, sample SAMEA2738116) | human oral metagenome | biome: human oral; feature: human-associated habitat; material: saliva | place: China | collected 2170 ...
TCTGTACTGTCTGCGGCTTCGTCGCCTTGTCCTGATTTAAAGTTAATCCACTATACCGAATCCAACTTTTCATCAAAGCATAAAAAGGTCGTCTGAAAACGGACTTAGCGGGTTTTGCTAACGTTTTCAGACGACCTTTGTTCAAACGCTCTGGCGTTTATTCAGTCCTTTTAGTCAGAAACGGCCATCAGGCTGGCGTTGCCGCCGGCGGCTGTGGTGTTGACGCTGCAAGAAATTTCTTCAAACACTTGCAGGATGTCCAAGCCTTGTTCGGACGGGAGGATGCGGATGAGTGCGCCGTCGCGTTTTGCCAGCTCTTGCTTGCGGCTGCTGTCCAGCGGGCTTAGGGCGGCGACGTGGTGCACACCCGTGCTTTCAGGTTTGCTGTTGACTTGCAACAGGCCTTCGAGGTCGGCGGTGTAAGAGGCAAGCGGGCTGTCGGGTTCGACGACGGTTACGATGCCTGCGGCGGCAAGTTCGGTCAGGGCGCAGAAGGCTTGCAGGAGGCTGCCGCCGTGTACCCAGACGCGTTTGGGCGCACGCCAGCTCATGGCGTTGCGTTCGCCGGTCGGTCCGACCAAGACGGATTCTGCTTGGCGCAGGGTGCGGATGCGGGCGTGTCCCAATGCTGATGCCGCTGCTTTTTTCTCTTCCGCATTAAACGGCAGCTTGTGAATCAGGGCTTCAAGGCGTTTGAGCGCGACTTCGTCCGCTTGTCCGATACGGCTCAGCGGCGGGGCAACCCATTCGGGGATGCGGGTCAGTTTTTGCAGATAGAACGAACCGCCTGCTTTCGGACCTGTACCTGACATACCGTGTCCGCCGAACGGTTGTACGCCGACGACGGCGCCGACGATGTTGCGGTTGACGTAAACGTTACCCGCTTCGATGCGTTCGCGGATGCGTTTGACCGTACCTTCGATACGGCTGTGTACGCCGCTGGTGAGCGCGTAGCCTTTGCTGTTGATTTGGTCGATGATTTGGTCAAGTTCGTCGGCACGGTAGCGGACAACGTGCAGGACGGGACCGAAGACTTCGCGGGTGAGTTCGTTCAAATTGTTGAGTTCGAACAAAATCGGCAGCACGAAAGTGGATTTCGCAGGATCAACGTCGGAGGCGGCTTTGACTTCGTGGTAAGACTTGGCAACGCCTTTCATTTTGTTGATGTGCGATTGCAGGTTTTGCTGCGCTTCAGAATCGATGACGGGGCCTACGTCGGTGGTAAGTTGAACGGGTTTGCCGACGACCAATTCGTCCATCGCGCCTTTGATGATGGCGAGCATCTTGTCGGCAACATCTTCTTGAACGCAAAGGATACGCAGGGCGGAGCAGCGTTGTCCCGCGCTGTCGAAGGCGGAGTTGAGCACGTCCAAGCAAACTTGCTCGGGCAGCGCGGTAGAATCGACAATCATGGCGTTTTGACCGCCGGTTTCGGCAATCAATACGGGGCTGTCGTCGCGTTTGGCAAGGGCTTTGTTAATCAGTTGCGCCACTTCGGTCGAGCCGGTGAAAATCACGCCACCGATGCGCGGGTCGCCTGTCAGCGCTGCGCCGACATCGCCTGCGCCGAGGACAAGTTGCAAGGCGGAAGTCGGGATGCCTGCTTCGTGCATCAGGGAAACGGCGTAGCTGGCAATCAGGCTGGTTTGTTCGGCAGGTTTGGCGATAACGGTGTTACCGGCTGCCAATGCGGAAACGACTTCGCCGGTAAAGATGGCGAGCGGGAAGTTCCACGGGCTGATGGCGACGATGGCGCCGACGGCTTTGGCGTCTTTGGGCAGGGTGTTTTCGGCTTCTCCTGCGTAGTAGCGGCAGAAGTCGACGGCTTCACGCACTTCGGCGACGGCGTTGTTCAACGTTTTACCGGCTTCGCGCACGGCAAGCATCATCAGCGCGGGGGTGTGCTGCTCCAGCAAATCGGCGAAGCGGCGCAGGCATTCGGCGCGCTCGGCGGCTGGCGTCGCGCTCCATTCAGGAAACGCGGCAACGGCTGCACCGACGGCTTCTTGGGCAAGCGCAGCATCGGCAAAGCTGACTGTGCCGACGATGTCGTCGTGGTCGGCGGGGTTTTTAATCGGTTGCGCTTCGCCGACATCGCGGGCTTTGCCGTTGATAATGGATGCGGCATGGAAGTCTTGCGCGGCGGCGCGGTTGAGTTTTTCTTGAAGCTGTTGCAACACGGTTTCGTTGCTGAAATCGACGCCTTGAGAATTCAGACGACCCCTGCCGTACAAATCGCGCGGCAGCGGCAAGGCGTTGTGCAGGTGGATGCCTTGTTCAGCGATGGTGTCGAACGGGCTGCGGATCAGCGTGTCGATGCTGATGTTTTCATCGACGATTTGGTTGACGAACGACGAGTTCGCGCCGTTTTCCAACAGGCGGCGCACCAAGTAGGCGAGCAGGGTTTCGTGTGTACCGACCGGGGCGTACACGCGCACGCGGCGGCCTAAGTTTTGCGGGCCGACCACTTGGTCGTACAAGGTTTCGCCCATGCCGTGCAGGCATTGGTGTTCAAAGTCTTTGCCTTTGCCCATTTGGTAAATCGCGCCCAAGGTGTAGGCGTTGTGGGTGGCGAATTGCGGGAACACGGCGTCTTGCGCGTCCAGCAGTTTGCGCGCGCAGGCGAGGTAGGAGATGTCGGTATGGACTTTGCGGGTGTAGGTCGGATAGCCGTCCAAGCCGTCCACTTGCGCCCATTTGATTTCGCTGTCCCAGTACGCGCCTTTGACGAGGCGGATCATCAGTTTTTGGTTGTTGCGGCGGGCAAGGTCAATCAGATAGTCGATGACGAAGGGGCAGCGTTTTTGGTATGCCTGAACGACAAAGCCGATGCCTTTGTAACCTGCCAAATCGGGGTCGGAAACGAGTGCTTCCATCAAATCCAAAGACAGCTCCAAACGGTTGGCTTCTTCAGCATCGATATTGATACCGATATCGTATTTTTTACCCAAAAGGAACAGCTCTTTCAGACGAGGTAAGAGTTCGCTCATCACGCGTTCGTGTTGGGCGCGCGAGTAGCGCGGATGGATGGCGGAGAGTTTGACGGAAATGCCGTTGCCTTCATAGACGCCTTGTCCGGCGGCGTCTTTACCGATGGCGTGAATGGCTTGAACGTAGTCGTTGTAATAGCGGTCGGCATCTTCTTGGGTGAAGGCGGCTTCGCCCAACATATCGAAGGAGAAGCGGTAGCCCATTTTTTCGCGCTCTTTGCCGTTTTGCAGCGCTTCTTCAATGGTTTGTCCGGTAACAAACTGCTTGCCCAACAGGCGCATGGCGTAGTTCACGCCTTGGCGGATCAGGGGTGCGCCGCCTTTGCTGACGAGGCGGTTCAGAGCCGAACCCATCTGCTTGTCGCTCGGCGCGGTCAGTTTGCCGGTAATCAGCAAGCCCCATGCGGCGGCGTTGACGAACAGGGACGGGCTGTTGTTCAAATGGCTTTTCCAGTTGCCTTCGGAAATTTTGTCGGCAATCAGGCGGTCGCGCGTCGCATTGTCGGGAATGCGCAGCAAAGCTTCCGCCAGACACATCAGCGCAATGCCTTCTTCGCTGGAGAGCGAAAACTCGTGCATCAGCGCATCCACCCCGCTGGCTTTGGTGCGGCTGGCACGAACCTGCGTAACCAAACGGCGTGCGAGTTCGGACGCCGCCCGACGCTCCTCGTCGCTCATCTGGGCGCGTTGCAGCATATCCTGAACGGCTTCGATTTCGTCGCGGCGGTAAGCATCGGTAATCGCTTGGCGCAGTGGCGTTTGTGTCGGAAAAGCAAAGTCAAACATTTTAAGGTTCTCCAAAGTTTTTATGATGATTTTCAGACGACCCCATCCCTTTTCGAGGTCGTCTGAAAAGATTTAAAGCATATAGATAATATCTTAATAAATTTATAAGGGCCGGACAAGCAATTTATCTCAAAAACAGGATTTTTTGCTTTGATAAAAAGCAGATAAAGCTAAAAGAGTGCATTATCCGCATGAGCATCAATATAAAAACAAAACCTGCTTTCCCGTATAAAAATTCAGACGACCTGAGGTCAACGGCAGGTCGTCTGAAAACACTTATTTCGCCTCGCGGTATTCTGTGTCCGCTTTTTCAAAACGTTCTTGGATTTCACGAGACGGCTCTTTGTCGGTCAGTGAAACCAGAACAGCGATAATCAAGCAGGCGATAAAGCCGGGGACGATTTCGTACATAGTCCAAATACCGGTTTCATTTGCTGCCAAAGCAGGTTTTTTGACCCACTCCGTCCACGCCACCACAGTCAGCGCGCCGGCAATCATGCCCGACAAAGCGCCGTATGCCGTAATGCGTTTCCACAATACCGACAGAATCACAATCGGACCGAACGCCGCGCCGAAGCCTGCCCACGCATAAGACACCAAGCCCAAAACTTTGCTCTTAGGGTCGGACGCAATCAGAATAGAGATAATGGCAATCGCCAATACCATCAGACGACCCACCCACACCAGCTCTTTTTGCGGCGCATTTTTACGCAAAAAGCCTTTGTAGAAGTCTTCGGTAATCGCGCTGGAGCAAACCAAAAGCTGGCAAGACAAAGTGGACATGACCGCCGCCAAAATCGCGCTCAAAATAATGCCTGCAATCCAAGGGTTGAACAATAAAGTAGAAAGCGCGATGAAGATACGTTCGTGGTTGCCCTTCATGGAAGCGGTTTGGTCGGGGTTTGCACCAAAATACGCAATGCCGAAATAGCCAACCGCCACTGCGCCTGCCAGACACAACACCATCCAAGTCATGCCGATGCGGCGTGCCGATACCAGTGATTTCGCGCTTTCAGCCGCCATAAAGCGCGCCAAAATGTGCGGCTGACCGAAATAGCCCAAGCCCCATGCGGCGGTGGAAATAATACCGATAACGGTCGTGCCGGCAAGCAGACTGTTATATTCCTTGCCTGTACTTGCGGCAACGCTTTGAATTGCGGCAGACATTTGTTCTGCACCGCCCAGACCCAAATACACCATCATAGGTGTCAAAATCAGCGCAAAAATCATCAAAGAAGCTTGCAGCGTATCCGTCCAGCTGACCGCCAAGAATCCGCCCAAGAAGGTATAGGCAATGGTTGCACCCGCGCCCAGCCACATCGCCTGCTTGTAAGTCATGCCTTCAAACAGGCTTTGGAATAAGGTTGCCCCCGCCACAATGCCCGAAGCGCAATAAATCGTGAAGAAAAACAGAATAATCAGCGCGGAAACCACTTTCATCAAATGTCCGCCCGCGCCGAAGCGGTGGAAGAAATAATCCGGCAGCGTCAGCGCGTTATTGGCATGTTCGGTATGAACGCGTAGACGACCAGCTAGCAAAAGCCAGTTGAAATACGCGCCGATCACTAAACCGATGGCAATCCAAGATTTATTCAAACCGTAAAGATAAATCTCGCCGGGCAGACCCATCAAAAGCCAGCCCGACATATCGGACGCACCCGCCGACATCGCCGTAACAAACGGACCCAAGCTGCGGCCGCCCAAAATATAATCATCGAAATTGCGCGTGGAGAAATACGCGGCCAGACCAATCAAGAGAACGGCAATCAGATAGATTGCAAAAGTGATATACATGGGATTCATGTACTATTCCTCATCTAAAACTTCAAAATCACGGGCTGATGAAATTGCAGGCAATCCACGCCCAAACATTTTTCTAATTAAAATACAGCGGAAATTTCTATTTTTTGTAGCTTGTTAGAAATAAATCATTTATTAATTCAATTAGATATGTAATTAAAACATATTAAATTGTAAATAATCCGTTTGAGGATACCTGAAAACAGTAGGCTTGCAAAGCTCATGATGACCGTTGCTTGCCGGTTTTACTGAAATATTTTTCAAACCATATTAAAAACATTAGTTTACAAATTATCTTGAAAAATATTGCATTTAAATAGGCTTGAAACTATCTTTCTGAAGCATTTGGAAACGGATGCGGATTGAATGTAATCAGACAACAAGTTAATCCACTATAAATCGGATAGGGTTTAGGAAGTCGATGAGGCAAGGCAAAGGGTCGTCTGAAATTTTCAGACGACCCCTTACTGGTCTGTTGGGCGTGGATAAAGAGCGGAATCCGGTTTGTGCCGGTTGTCGAAAATATAGTGGATTAAATTTAAATCAGGACAAGGTGACGAAGCCGCAGACGGTACAGATAGTACGACAAGGCGAGGTAACGCCGTCCTGGTTTAAAGTTAATTCACTATATTACATTATCTTTATTGGATTTCTCTATATTATTCCGCGTTGTTTCACTATACTTACGCTTTATTTTGATAACAAAGGCTTTTTATGAACCATTTGGGTTTCCCCATTGAAACCGTCGCCGTTTTCGTGATTTTGTCTGTGGGCGCGATTGCCATCGATTTATTCGCCCATAGGGACAACAAACCGATGTCGCTGAAAAGTGCCGCGATATGGTCGCTGTTTTGGGTATTGATATCGATTTTGTTCGGCGCATTTTTATGGGTTCATCACGGCAGTGAAGCCGCCAGCCTGTTCTTTACCGGCTATGCTTTGGAAAAAGTATTGTCCGTAGATAATCTGTTTTTAATGATGGCGGTTTTTGCTTGGTTTAAAGTGCCTGAAGGCCTGCGCCACCGCGTTTTGTACTGGGGGATTATCGGCGCGATTATTTTCCGCATGATTTTTGTCGCCATCGGTGCAGGGCTGTTGGCATTGGGGCCGATTGTGGAAGTGGTTTTTGCCGTCATTGTCGGCTATACCGCCGTTATGATGCTGCGTCGGGATGAAGAGGAGGGCGAAGAAGATGCCGATTATTCCGAACATTTGGCATATCGTGCGGTCCATCGCTTTTTCCCTGTGTTTCCCCGTCTTTACGGCAGCCATTTTTTCTTAAAAGGCGAGGAGTTGAAAAAAGCGCATGAGCAATATCCCGAGGTGCGGCTTGAGCCGGCGGGTGAAGACCTCAAGCATCCTGAAAATAACCATCCTCAGAAAATGCGTAAAGGGCAGTTGGTCGCGACGCCGCTGTTTTTATGTTTGGCAGTGATTGAGTTGTCGGACGTGATGTTCGCGTTTGACAGCGTACCTGCGGTGATTGCTGTATCTAAAGAACCGTTGATTGTTTACAGCGCCATGATGTTTGCCATTTTGGGTTTGCGTACGCTTTATTTCGTATTGGAAGCGTTGAAAGGCTATTTGGTTCATTTGGAAAAGGCAGTGGTTGTGTTGCTGTTCTTCATCGCTGCCAAACTGGGCTTGTCGGCGAGCAATCATATGTTCCATCACGGATGGGACATTTCGCCCAATACGTCTTTGCTGGTTGTATTGGTTGTGCTGACCTGCGGGATTGCAGCTTCCTTCATTTTCCCTGACAAGAAAAATAAAGGTAAAGCCGATTCGTGACCCGCTTCATGCAGTAAAACGGAACAGTAGGATTTGCGACCTCTGAAAAACACTTCAGGCAGCCGGAAAGTCATTTCTCCGGCTGCCTGAAGTGTTTTGATGCTTTTTAAGCTTCCATCCGTTCTGCGCACTTCATTTTCGCATCAATCCAAGCATCACCGCCGGGCTGTACGATTTTTGAAACCAGTTTATCCAAATCATTCAGATAGTTGGTGGCATTCGGACTGTTAATCACCACCACTACAATCATGGGTTTGTCTCCCAGCCAATATCCGGCGAGGGCGCGTACATCTTTGAGCGTACCCGTTTTCAGGCGCAGGGCAGGGCCTACCTGTTTGAGGCGGTATTTCAGCGTGCCGTCTTTGCCGGCAATGGGTAAGGTATCGATGAAGTCTTGTTTGAACGGGCTGAAATAGGCTTTTTCCAGCATTTGCGCCAACATATTGGCGCTGACGCGTTCACGGCGGGATAGGCCCGAACCGTTTTCCAAGACCAAGTTTTCCGTATCCACGCCCGCGGTAGCCAATTCACGCTTTACGGCTGAAGAGGCTTGCTGCAAGGCGGAGTTACCGGAATGCTCGCCTCCCAATTTCAGGAATACGGAGCGCGCAATCAGATTATTCGAATATTTGTTCATGTCCGTCAAAATAGCAGACATGGGTTTGGATTGGTGTACTGCCAGCGTTTTGGCATGAGGCGGTACGGATGCGGCCCTGATGCCGTCGGTAATTTCTCCGCCTGAGTGACGCCATTGGTTGATAAAGCTTTTTTGTACAAATTCACGCATGTTCAACATGTTGACGTACATTTCATTGCCCAAACACGATTCCGGAACTTTGCCGGAAACATGCAATACGCCGCCTTTGTAGTTTGCGCGCATATGGTTTTGCAAGGCTTTGCAGGATGCGTTTGATGGTGTGACGTTGATTTTGTTGTCGATTTTAATGTCGGGGAGGGGCGGATTGGTCACAAGATCCACTCCGCCCATGTCATTGCGTTCCGGTTTGACCGATACGACTTTGTAAGCCAGCATATGCGGGTCGGGCGGCGTCATAAATAGAGAGCCGACATCGGATTCGAAATCGCTCGGATTTTGAATATCTCCCCATAAATGGCGGTCGAGTACCAAGCCGCCGGTGATTTTGCGTATGCCTTTATCGCGCAATTGCTGCTGCATCCCGACCAAGCCTTCTTGGTCGAAAACAGGGTCTCCGCTGCCAACCCAGTAAATATCGCCTTGCAAGGTATCGCCTTGAATCGTGCCGTCGCTTTTAAATTGGGTCGTCCAGCGGTAATCGCCGCCCAAAGCTTTAAATGCGGCAAACGCTGTAACCAGCTTCATGGTCGATGCGGGGTTGACCGGCACATTCGAACGGTGGTCGACCAAGACGTTTCCGCTGTCCAATTCTTGAACATACACGGAAATTTCGTCTTGAGGGATGCGGCCGAAATCGATGGCAAATGCCGGCAAAGAGAGGATGGACAGCCATAAAAGAGCGACTGTTTGTCTTAACTTCATGATAGTTCTGAAAAACACATAAAGCATAATTATAAAGCAAGGTCGTCTGAAAAACGAGGATGGCTGCCTGACGGATGAAAAAGTTGTTTCTTATGGATAAAATGTGTCGCTATTTCGTTCCGTGCAGACAATCGGCGCTTAGGGCGAACTATGATAAAATCTGTTTTTAAAACAATATAAAAGGAATACATTATGCGACTGCTCCATACGATGTTGCGCGTTGGCAACCTCGAAAAATCTTTGGACTTCTATCAAAATGTTTTAGGTATGTCTTTGCTGCGCCGTCACGATTATCCTGAAGGACGATTTACTTTGGCGTTTGTCGGTTATGGTAATGAAGCCGAAAATACCGTACTGGAATTGACGCACAACTGGGATACGGAAAGCTACGATATCGGCAACGCTTACGGTCATATCGCAGTGGAAGTGGATGATGCGTATGAGGCTTGCGAACGGGTCAGGCAAAAAGGCGGCAAAGTTGTGCGCGAGGCAGGACCGATGATGCACGGCACGACCGTTATTGCTTTTGTGGAAGATCCTGACGGTTATAAAATTGAATTTATCCAAAAAAACAGCGGTAATGATTCGGTGAAATACTGATTTTCCAATCGTCTGATAAAAGGTCGTCTGAAAACCTTTCTCAATCGGGTTTTCAGACGACCTTTTTGTTTTAATAGCCTTGATTTACTCTGCAGGCGGCATTTGGGCAACGGTTTCCTGCGCCCATGCCATGGTTTCGGCAAAGGCAGGACGGGCGAGATGTTTGGCGGCGTAGCGTTGCAGTACATCAGATTCATCGGCAGGCAATACTTTAAAGTTTTGCGTTAAGAGCAGAATCAGCCCGGAATAGTACAGATCCAGCGCGGTAAAGCTGTTGCCGATAATGTAGTCGCGGTTTTTCAAGTGCTCGCGCAAGGTGTTCCATGCGGTATCAAAATCGCCGTAACCGATTTGGCGGCGGCGCTCGGGCGTATCGACAGGCAGGTTGTGCAATTTGTTGAAGGCTGCGTATTCGAGGTGCAGCGACAGGCACATCCAGCGGTAGTATTCGCCGCGTTCCAATGTGTCTGCGGCAGGGATGAGGTGTTTGTCGGGGAACTGTTCCGCCAAAAAGGTAATGATGGCGAGCGATTCGGTCAATACGGTATCGCCGAATTTGAGTGCGGGGACTTGGGCTTGTGGATTGATGGCGAGATATTCGGCGGACTGAATCTGTGCGCCGAATTGGATGGGGACGACGGTGTATTCCGCACCGCATTCTTTCAGCATCCATACGACGTATGTGCCGCGTGAAAAGGGATGGGTGTAGAGCGTGATGTCTTGCATGTCTTTTCCTTTTGCGTTGTGAATGTTTTTGGCGAAACCCGTACAGTAGGTTTCAGACGACCTTTCGGTTCTATAAGTGGGTTAACTTTAAACCAGTACGGCGTTGCCTCGCCTTAGCTCAAAGAGAACGATTCTCTAAGGTGCTGAAGCACCAAGTGAATCGGTTCCGTACTATCTGTACTGTCTGCGGCTTCGTCGCCTTGTCCTGATTTAAATTTAATCCACTATAATAATCTTGATTTATGACACAGGCGGCATTTGGGCGGCGGTTTCCAGCATCCATGCCGTGGTTTCGGCGAAAGCGGGGCGGGCGAGGTGTTTGGCGGCGTAGCGTTGCAATACATCGGTTTCATCGGCAGGCAACACTTTCCAATTTTGCGTTAAGTGCAGAATCAGCGCGGAGCAGTACAAATCCATCGTGGTAAAGCTGTTGCTGACGATATAGTCGCGGTTTTTCAAGTGTTCACGCAATGTGTTCCATGCGGTATCGAAATCGCCGTAACCGATTTGGCGGCGGCATTCGGGCGTATCGACAGGCAGGTTGTGCAGTTTGTTGAAGGCTGCGTATTCGAGGTGCATCAATATGCACATCCAGCGGTAGTATTCGCCGCGCTCCAACGTACCTGCTGCGGGGATGAGATGTTTGTCGGGAAACTGTTCTGCCAAAAAGGTAATGATGGCGGTCGATTCGGTCAGTACGGCATCACCGAATTTCAGTGCGGGAACTTGCCCTTGCGGATTGATGGCGAGATATTCGGCGGATTTCATTTGCGCGCCGAACTGGACCGGTACGACGGTGTATTCCGCGCCGCATTCTTTGAGCATCCATACGACGTATCTGCCGCGTGAAAAGGGATGGGTGTAGAGCGTGATATTGTGCATGTCTTTTCCTTTTGCACGATGAATGGTTTTAGCGAAACCCACAACAGGGGTTTTCAGACGGCCTCATCAATAGGCGATGCTTTTTGCCGCTTCGTTCAAACCGTTTTCCAAAGATTCCAGCATGGCGGTATAGCCGTCGCCTTGTTGCGGGGTGGTAACGTCAAACGGTTTGTTGCGTCCGTCCGGCCACAGGGCGTAGCCGCTGACGGTAGTCTGCCCCTGATAGCTGCCTTGGAAAGCTTCGATATAGATTTTCAGGGTTTGGCTGCTTTGGCTGCGCGAGGCGGGAACGAAAGTATGGCGTGGGTTGAGGCGGTTGAGTTTGTTGCTGAGGTTTGCCGCCAACGCGCCGTCAAGAGGCGCTGCCCAAAGGTGGTTCTTCGCCAGATTCACATGATATGCGTCGGTTTGGTAAACGAGGCCCCCGTTGGCAAGCGGTTCGGCAAGGTTGACTTTGACCGCGATTTCACTGCCTTGCGCCGCCGGCCGGATGTATTGGCTGTCGGGCAGGACAAAATATTGCGGGCTTTGCGCGGTGCCGCAGGCGGCAAGCGTCAGGGCGGCGGCAATCGGGAAGAGGCGCATTATCGGCTTCCTTTCGGGATGGGGTCTTTGCTGCTGCTGTTGAAAATCAGCGCATTGGGTTTTTCTTTCAAAGTATTAATGACGGGCTGTACGTCTCTGAGGGTTTTGTCCAAACTTTGCAGGGTATTTTGCACGTCGCCGTAGATGGGTGATTGCGGCGATACGCCTTGCAGGGTCTGGCGCAATTCTTTCAAGGTTTGGTTCAGCTCGTTCGGAATGTTTTGCGTTTGTGGTTTGCCGACCAGTTTGTCGATGGAGCTTAGGGCGGCATTGGCAGATTTGAGGGTGGATTTGAGTTCGGCAAGCGAGCCGTTCAACCCGGCAACGGTTTTATCCAACGGCAGATTGTTGAATTTCTCTAACAAATCCGCCACTTTTGCCTGCAAATCATCCAAACCGCCGCCTTGTGTGGCAATGACGGTATCGCCTGCGTAAACGGTGTGCGGTCGCAGCTTGGGCGAAGACGAGGGCTGGTCGGTCAGTTCGACCATTTTGCTGCCGGTAATCAAGTTGTTGCTGGAGATGGTGGCGGTCAGACCTTTGCCCAAAGCGGCCTGGAATTGTTGTTTCCAATGTTCTTTGCTTTGTTCGTCGGCATTGATTTCCATGCGCGACGGCTCGATGCGGATGCGCACGGGAATCCAGCCGTTTTCAAACAGATGCAGGCTGTCGTTTCGGTCGAAATAGGGAACATCGGAAACCACGCCGACATTCAGTCCTTTATATTCGACGGGCGAACCGGCGGTCAGACCGCGCACGGACTGTTTGAAAAACGCGGTGTAATACAACGAACGGTCATCGGGCAGATTTGCCACTTCGCTGCGGCTGTCGTAAAGCGTGAAACTGTCTTCACTTTTCACATTTTTGCTGTTTTTGGTTTTTGGCGAATCAAACGAAATTGCGCCGGAAAGCAACGCGGGCAGAGGAGCGGAATTGAGTTTCACGCCGCTGCCTGTGGTTTCGATATTGATGCCACTCTCCAGCCAGAAGCGGCTTTCCGAATTAATCAGTTTGTCGTTCGGACTTTGGATGAAGATGGTGTAATGCACGGTTTGGTCGGCAGGCTCGAAATGCGCGCTTTCTACCTGTCCGACCATAAAGTTTTCATAAAGCACGGGGCTGCTGACGTTGAGGATTTTGTCGTTTTGACCGACCAGCTTCAGGCGCAGGCCGCTTTGTCCGATGGCGGCAATCGGCGGGATGTCCTGTACTTCAAATACGTCCTTCGTTTCATTGCTTTTGCCGGGCGTGAACGCGATATACGAACCGGACAGGAGCGTGCTCAAACCGGTTACGCCGCTTTGGTCGATACGCGGTTTCACCACCCAAAACTGCGTATCGCTGCGGATAAGGTCTTTCGCATCGGCGTTAAGCTGGGCGGTTACTTCCACGCCTTTTTGGTCGTCGCGCAGCTTGATGCGGGTAACGTGTCCGACATCGACGTTCAACACTTTAATCACCGTGTTGTTCACCTCAATGCCTTCCGCGCTGTCCATCAAAAGCGTGACGACCGGACCTCGGTTGCGGATATCTTTCACCAGCAGCCAGCCGCCTGCAATCAGCGCAATCAGCGGAATCAGCCACACGATGGACGTGAAGACGTTGGTTTTTTTGACACGCGCAGGTGCGCGATGTGTTTGAGAAGAATCGTGTTTTTTCATTGTTTCTGGTTATCGTCGGAATCGGGGTCGTCTGAAAGCTGCTGGTGTCTGTCCCAAATCAGACGTGGATCGAAATAATAGGCAGACAGCATGGTCAATACCACCACCAGGCAGAAATAAACCGCCGCCCCGCCGGGGACGACGCGCGCCATATTGGTGTGGAACGAACTCATCAAAATAATAATCACAAAAATATCAATCATCGACCAGCGGCCGATGGATTCGGTAATCCGGTAAAGCACCGACATTTTCGGCGCGCTCATCGGCGGTTTGAAATAAGCAGACGCAATCAAAACCGCCATCGCGATAATCTTCAATACCGGCACCAAAATACTCGCGCTGAAAATAATCACCGCAATCAGCCTGTCGCCGTCGTTCCACATATACACAATGCCGTTGAAAATCGTATTGACTTCCAGCGCGGTAGGGTTCGACGAAATCATAATCGGCAGAATATTCGCGGGGAAATACAGGATAAACGCCGCAATCAAAAACGCCAGCGAAATGCTCAGGCTTTTCGGGCGGCGGCGGTACAAATCCGCACCGCAAACCTCGCAAGGCTGCTCGTCTTTATCGCGGAAATACAGGCAGCGGCTGCAACAGGTTTTGTCGTCGGATGCCGTTTGCACCGCATCTCCGCCTGTCAGCCTGTGGATTTTATAATAAACCCAATGTTGAGGAATCGAGACTGAAGTCCGAATCAGCATGACCGACAGCGCAAACATCAAATAAAACGCCGAGCCGAATTCAACCTCCGCCACAGACGAGAGTTTGATATACGCCACCAAAGTGGAAATAAAGAACACATCCACCATAATCGCATGGCGCAGCCTGACCAAAACCCGCGTTGCAAACCGCAGCGCAGGATACGCCCGCTCGCGCACCAACGCGGTATAAACGTACAAACAAAGCAGCAAAAACAATACCGGCGCGCCGAAAGTGAGGACGAACATCACTTCAGCCAGAAAACCGTAATCCTGATAAATCAAAAGCCGCATCATTTCCGGCAGCGACAGGACGGATGTTACGCCGAAGAGTTCCACGCGGATATAAACCATGCTGTACGCAAACGCCATCAAAATCAGCGAAGTCGTCGCGTAAGCCAGCGGCGCAACATAAGGATTGTTTTCCACCTCGACCACTTCATGATTGCACACCGGACAATGCGCTTCCTGCCCCTGCCGCAGGCGCGGAATATCCATGCGGTTGCCGCAGTCCGGGCAATCCACCGTATGCGCCGGCAGCGATGCGTCGGGCAGGTAGGATTTATAACGCCACCAGCGCGTATAGCTAGGAATCGGTTTCATGGAGGAGGGAAGAGGTCAAAGAGGCAGGTATTATAAAGGAAAACATAGGGATAGCCCAAATTGCTTACATATGGGGGAAATAGTGTCTGGAAAATAAATTATGACTATGTGAATAGTATTGTTTGCAATCAATTCGGGGTCGTCTGAAACGCTTTCAGACGACCCTTTACCATATTTGTTGCAAATATGTGGAAACAACAGGTTTGTGTAAATAATAGCAAGTTAAATTCTTGATGATGTAATAGAAATGATATATATTCCTAAATTGTTTTGTAATATGATAGATTTCATTTGTTCATTTGTAAACGACTCAGTACCTAAATATCTTAAAAATCATAAATTTCCATTCTCAAACACAGATTTTCCATCACTTATTTTTTATTGATTCGGGCAGCCTTCATTTGAGGTCGTCTGAAAAACCTGCTGTACAGGTTTCGTCAAAACCGTCAATTAAATTTTGTAGATCATCAAAGGATATTCACATGAGCGAAACACAAGAGCTGACCTTTGCCAAACGGCTGAAAGAGCAAACCGCTACCATTCACGACAGCGTGGACAATTTGGTTATGTCTGTCGAGCCGTTTACCAACAAAGAGAACTACATCAAATTCTTGAAGCTGCAATCCGTGTTCCACAAAGCGGTCGATCATATCTATAAAGACCCCGAGTTGAACAAAGCCATTCCCGAGCTGGAATACATGGCGCGTTACGACGCGGTAACGCAAGACTTGGCGGATTTGGGCGACAAACCCTACGAATACGGCAAACCGCTGCCGCATGAAACCGGCAACAAAGCCATCGGTTGGCTGTATTGCGCCGAAGGTTCCAATTTGGGCGCGGCATTTTTGTTTAAACACGCGCAAAAGCTGGATTACAACGGCGAACACGGTGCGCGCCACCTCGCTCCCCATCCGAACGGACGCGGCAAACATTGGCGTGCCTTTGTCGAACATTTGAATGCTTTGGACTTAAGCCCCGAAGCCGAAGCCGAAGCGATTCAAGGCGCAAAAGATGCGTTTGCGTTCTACAAAGTCGTTCTGCGCGAAACCTTCGGTCTGCCTGAAGGCGCGGAAGCTCCGGAAGGCTTTGTTCCGCACCGCCACTAAATGCAGGGCTATTGATAGTCCAGCGATATGTTTTCCGGCGCAATATTTTGCGCCGGAAAACAGTTGAAGTCTGAAATATCAATCCCTTACATATGGTATGGGCAAGGAAGGCCGCTTTTATCCGGTTTCCGTTTCCGTATTTAAAAATTTATTGGCCATCCGTTACAGGGATTTATATTCGTCATTACTTTCAATATAAATATAAATGATTATCAAAAATTTTCATTGTTGAATTAAGCTGAATACTGGTCAATTTTATTGTTTCTGAGGTTTTGAACCATGAAATCATCACACATACTCCCTATTGCCGCCCTTGTCGGCAGTATTTTCGGCAATCCCGTGTTTGCGGCGGATAATGCTGCGCAATCAACGGCTGCCGAGCCCATGCAAGCCGAACTGAAACAGGTAACGGTAAAAGGGCATCGCAACGCGCCCGCCGCCGTGGAACGGGTCAACCTCGGCCGTATCCAACAGGAAATGATACGCGACAACAAAGACTTGGTGCGCTATTCCACCGATGTCGGTCTGAGCGACAGCGGCCGCCATCAAAAAGGCTTTGCCATTCGTGGCGTGGAAGGCAACCGTGTCGGCGTCAGTATTGACGGCGTGAGCCTGCCTGATTCGGAAGAAAACTCACTGTATGCCCGTTACGGCAATTTCAACAGTTCGCGCTTGTCCATCGACCCTGAACTGGTGCGCAACATCGACATTGTGAAGGGGGCGGACTCTTTCAATACCGGCAGCGGCGCATTGGGCGGCGGTGTGAATTACCAAACCCTGCAAGGGCGCGATTTACTGTTGGACGACAGGCAGTTCGGCGCAATGATGAAAAACGGTTACAGCAGCCGCAACCGCGAATGGACGAACACCGTCGGCTTCGGCATGGACAACGGCAGCACCGATGCAGCCCTGCTGTATTCGCAACGTCGCGGCCATGAAACCGAAAGCACGGGCAACCGCGGCTATGCGGTGGAAGGTGCGGGCAGCGGCGCGAATATCCGCGGTTCCGCCCGCGGCATTCCCGACCCGTCCAAACACAAATACCACAGCTTCTTGGCCAAATTCGGCTACCGCATCGGCGACAACCACCGTGTCGGCACGTCTATCAACGGCCAGCAAGGGCACAATTACACGGTTGAAGAATCCTACAATCTGAGCCGCTACAACTGGCGCGAGGCTGATGACTTTACCAAACGCCACAACGCCAACGTGTTCTACGAATGGACACCTGATTCCTACGCCATTTCGCTTGTCAAAGCTGATTTTGACTATCAGAAAACTAAAGTCGCATCGGTAAACTATAAGGGATCGTTTCCGGAAGATCGTACTCAAGATCCCTACACTTATTTCTGGAATCAGAAAGATCTTGATGAAATTTATAATCGTAGTATGAATACTCGTTTTAAACGCATATCTTTACGTCTAGATAGTCAGCCATTTAAGCTGGTAGGGCAGCATAGATTGTCTTTCAAAATATTTGGAAGTAGTAGAGATTTTGACAGTTTAAGCCTTGATGATATTTATTGGAAAGGTAAGGTTTATCGTAGTAAAAAAACAATACAATACCCTGTAAAAACAATAAATTATGGTTTATCTTTATCAGATCAAATTCAATGGAATAATACCTTCTCAGGTCGTTTTGGCATACGCTATGATCATACTAAAATGAAACCGCAGGATTTGAATGCCGAGTGCAATAATTGTGTCAAAGAAAAACCTGAACCAAGTACTTATAAAGGATGGAGTGGATTTTTAGGTTTAGGAGCACAACTAAATCAAACTTGGAGAGTAGGGTATGATCTTGCTTCTGGATATCGCGTACCAAGTGCCTCAGAAGTATATTTCTCTTTTGATCATGGTGCTGGAACATGGATACCTAATCCAACTTTAAAAGCAGAACGCAGTACTACTCACACAATTTCTTTGCAAGGACGTAATGAAAAAGGGTCACTTGATTTAAGTTTATATCAAAGCAATTACCGAAATTTTTTATCAGAAGAGCAATTTTCAAAAACAGTTGAAGATCCTGACTGTGACGACTATGCGCAATACTATACAGGGTGTACTCCATTGAAATCCCAGTTATTTTGGCAGATGCAGAACATTGATAAAGCCCGTATCCGCGGCATTGAGTTTATAGGCCGTCTGAACGCGCACAACGTTGTCTCCGCCATTCCTGACGGTTGGAAACTCTTCGGTTCTTTGGGTTACGCTAAAAGCAAACTATCGGGCGACAACAGCCTCTTATCTACCCAGCCGCTCAAAGCTATCCTCGGCGTTGATTACGAAAGCCCGAGCGACAAATGGGGCGTATTCTCCCGCCTGACCTATTTGGGTGCAAAAAAAGCCAAAGATGCGCAACATACGGTTTACGATAAAGAGGGTGGCAAGTTCGTTAAAAAAGTCCAAGACTATCCCTGGCTGAACAAATCCGCCTTCGTCTTCGATATGTACGGCTTCTACAAACCCGCGAAAAACCTGACCCTGCGTGCAGGCGTGTATAATGTGTTCAACCGCAAATACACCACTTGGGATGCCTTGCGCGGCCTGTATAGTTATAGTACTACCAACGCAGTAGAAAAAGATGGAAGAGGTTTAGACCGTTATCACGCCCCCGGCCGCAACTATGCCGTATCGCTGGAATGGAAATTCTAAGCTGATTTTTGATTTAAGAAACGAAAACAAACCGCCTGAATGTCCTGTTTGTCAGAGCATTCGGGCGGTTTTATTATCCGTCTGTTTAAAGTTTGCCGTCTTGTCCCATTCTTATAGTGGATTAACTTTAAACCAGTACGGCGTTGCCTCGCCTTAGCTCAAAGAGAACGATTCTCTAAGGTGCTGAAGCACCAAGTGAATCGGTTCCGTACTATCTGTACTGTCTGCGGCTTTGTCGCCTTGTCCTGATTTAAAGTTAATCCACTATATTTTCCAACTGTTTAATTGGATTGGATTTCGTTGCGGCTAACTGTTTCCTTCATATTAAACGCGCTAACGTAGTTTGAGGGATGTGTTTGATTACAGGGATCTTCGGAAATACCGGCCGATTTGGTGAGTACTGCAATTTACGCGCCATTTATCGCTGTTTTGCCAATAATAATCTACGATGATGCCTTGATCGTCAGTGTAGAAAATGCGGTCTTGGTCTTGTCCGTAGCAGACGTTGCTATAGTAGTTGGTAATGATGGGTCCGTATTGGCTGCTGCCTTCGTATTCACGTCCAGCGTAGGAATAGTAGGTATAGCGCCAGAGGTAGGCATAGCGGTCGTTTTCCGATTTGACTCCACCTTCTGTGGGTTTGACGCCATAGGATTTGATAACGGCATCGATAGGTTTGCCGACGAAACGTTTCATACGTTTGTCCAAGCTGGCACAGCCGACAGTGAGACAAACGAGACCGGCCAGGAGGGCTGCGCGGCCTATGGAGATTTTGGAGGGCATAATGCGTTTTCCTGTCATTAAAATGAGGGGCGGAATGATAAGAAAGGAATAGGCAATTTGGCAAGAGGCTACCCGAAAAACATAAAACGTTTTTCAGGTAACCGCTTGGTTGATACACACTTTGCCTTCCTTAATCATGCGGTGGGATTTTAATGAAGGGTTTGTATGTATTGGGGAAAGGGGGTGCAAGATTTTTTCAAAACAGGGGAGGGGTCGTCTGAAAACAGTTGCCCCCATTCTGTTGTAAAAAATTCTTTTTGCATAGACATTTCATCCCTAATTTGCTTCACTTGTCCGAACTCAATATAAATTCCGCCCTATATCCGCTATAATCGCAAATCGATTATCCAATGTACAAGACAGGAAAATTCATGTCCCAAAGCCGTTTCAACCAAACCGGCCCCAAAATCGGTCTGAGCGTGCGCCTTGCGGAAACGCAGGCGGAAATTGAAGCAGCACAACGCTTGCGTTATCAAGTATTCGCCCAAGAGCTGGGTGCAGAAATCGAAAGCGACGACGGTCGCGATGTCGATCCTTACGACGAACATTGCCACCACCTTTTGGCTTTTGACGATGCAACTGGAGAAGTCATCGGCTGCTACCGCCTGATTACCGAAGAAACCGCCAAAAAAGTCGGCGGCTGGTATAGCGAACACGAATTTGAACTGTCCCCTTTGAAAGACATCTTGCCGCAAACCGTCGAACTCGGACGCGCCTGCACCCATCCCGACTACCGCAACGGCGGTTTGGTCATGCTTTTGTGGTCGGGTTTGGTCAAATTCATGAAAGACGAAAACCTGCGCTTCATGATAGGCTGCGGCAGCATTGATATGCACGACGGCGGCAGCGATGCGGCGGGTCTGTATCATGCCCTGAAATCCAAATATCTCGCGCCTGAAAAATGGTGCGTCAAGCCGCTCAATCCGCTCAAGTGGGACGAAATTACCCCGTCGGACAAACCTGACGTCCCGCCGCTGATTAAAGGCTACCTCAATGCGGGCGCATGGTTCTGCGGCGAGCCTTGTGTCGATGAAGCGTTCAACTGCGCCGACGTGCTCATCATGATGGACATCACCCGCCTGGCAGACCGTTACCTCCAACGTTTCGCCCCTAAACCATAAAGACCAAAAGGTCGTCTGAAAACCTTTTCAGACGACCTCAACTATTGTGAAATCAGCAAATAACTGATTTTTAGCGGTTTCACCCTATACCAAGATTGCACACACCACAACCTTATGATTGCCAAACTACGTTTTACCTTCCGCCTGCTCTGCATCGGCATCTGCCTGCTTTACGGTATGGCGGAAATGTTCTTCCTGTTTCCCTTTTACAGCAAACGGCGCAAACTGCGTGCCATCCAAATCTGGTCGCTGCGCGTTCTCGCTTCATGCGGCATGAAGCTGGAAACCTTCGGCACGCTGCCTCAGGAAGGGCAGGCGCAGTTGTTAATCAGCAACCATATCTCTTGGTTGGACATCATGGCAGTCAACGGCGCATTTCCGGGTCGGTTTGTGGCGAAAGACGATGTCGCCAAATGGCCGGTAGTCGGCTATCTTGCCACGCAGGCGCAGACCGTTTACGTTTCACGCAATAAGGGCACCAAAGGCAATACCGCTAAAATCGCCACCGTAACGGAAGCCCTTAAAAACGGCGATACCGTAACCATTTTCCCGGAAGGGACGAGTACGGAAGGTTATGAAATCCTCCCGTTCAAGCCCAGCTTTTTCCAAACCGCCTACGATGCAGGCGTTCCCATTATCCCCATGCTCTGCCGCTACCCCAATCCCGACGGCACCAGTCCGAACCTTCAGGCGGCTTATGTGGGCGATACCAGCCTGTGGCAATCCATCTGTATGATCATCAGCCAGCCTTCCAGCAAGGTGGAGCTGCATTTTCTGGAGCCGGTTCCCGCCAAAGAAGACCGCTATGAAACGGCGCTGGAAATACACGGCATTTTGAGCCGAGAATTAAAAAAATTGGGCTGATAGGTCCAAACAAACGAAAAGAACTTCAAACCGCTATCCGAACCGTTTCATCAAACCAAACAATAGGAGAAGCCAAATGGAAGAAACATTCGTCCAAACGCTGACCATCGCCGGCTCGGATTCCGGCGGCGGAGCGGGGATACAGGCGGATTTGAAGACGTTTCAGATGCGCGGCGTGTTCGGCACCAGCGTACTGACCGCCGTGACCGCGCAAAATACGCTCGGCGTATCGGCGGTGCATCTGGTTCCGACCGACATCATTACCGCGCAAATCGAGGCCGTCCGCGCCGATTTTGAAATCCGCGCCTATAAAATCGGGATGCTGGGTACGGCTCAAGTGATTGAATGCGTTGCTGAAAATCTGAAAAAATGCCGTTTCGGCAAGCGCGTCCTCGATCCGGTGATGATTGCCAAAGGCGGCGCGCCGCTGTTGCAGGATTCCGCCGTCGAAGCGATGAAACGCCTGCTGTTGCCCGATACGGACATTCTGACGCCGAACCTGCCCGAAGCGGAAGCCTTGACGGGCGTGCGTATTGAAAGCCGCCAAGATGCGGAACGCGCCGCCAAAATCCTGCAAGATTGCGGCGTGAAAAACGTGGTGATTAAAGGCGGGCATTTGGGCGACAGTCGCAGCGAATACTGCACCGACTGGCTGTTTACGCCGGATGACGTGTTTGAATTTGCCGACCGCCGCTTCCCGACGGCGCATACGCACGGTACGGGCTGCACGTTCTCCGCCTGTATCGCCGCCGAGCTGGCAAAAGGTTTCGAAACACTCGAAGCCGTGCAAACCGCCAAAAAATACATTACCGAAGCGATTCGCAACCCTTTGAACATCGGTGCGGGACACGGTCCGGTCAATCATTGGGCTTATCGGGATTGAATAAGGTCGTCTGAAACGGAAATTTCAGACGACCTCTTGCTATATTTATCAGTCAAATTTGTTTACAATATTGGGCAAACCAACTTCAACTTCGCGGAAGAGACATCATGCAAGTTACATCAAAATGGATAGACGGAATGTGCTTTGTCGGCACGACCGAAAACGGACACAGTGTCGTCATGGAAGGCGCGGCAGCGGAAGGGCAGGCAAAACGCGGTCTCAGCCCGATGGAAATGCTGCTTTTGGGTGTGGCGGGCTGTTCCAGCATCGATGTCGTGATGATTGCCGAGAAACAGCGTCAAAAGGTGGTGGACTGCCAAGCGACGGTTACCGCGAAGCGCGCCGACGATGCCCCGCGCGTGTTCACCGAAATCCACATCCATTTTAAAGTCATCGGACATAACCTGACCGAATCCGCCATCGAGCGCGCCGTGCAGATGTCCGCCGAGAAATATTGTTCCGCCTCGATTATGCTGGGCAAGGCGGCGAAAATCACCCACAGTTTTGAAACCGTCGAAGCGGAGTAATTTTTCAGACGACCTCCCGTATCTTTCAGGGGTCGTCTGAAAAGCGTTTAGAGGCGGAATATTGTTAAAGCGTGAATAAAGGCCGTCCGACAAAAAAGCAGATATATTCACGCTACACTATGAATATATCTGCTTGCTTATTGTGGATTCTCTCTCTATCAGCCTTCATAACTTGGCCTTGTGAGGATATTGTGCAAGCTTCACTAGAGATTGTCAACAATTTTTAATTATATCTTAATCAGATTTTGTGCTATATCGAAATGGAATCAAGCAAAAAGCGATACGGGGCGGGTTGCCGCCGCTGAAAAATTTCTGTTATTTCAAACGATATGACACGCCAGACTATGAGGAGAGCTTAAATAATGAATACCGATAACGATACCCTCCATGCGCCTACCCCTTCTTCCATGATGCCGGCAGGCAGGCATGATTCGGAGCTGTTCCGCGTTTACGCCCTGATTTTGGACGGCATCACCGACCATGTTTTGCTGCCCGGCAAAAAACTGACCGAATCCGAGCTTTGCCGCCAAATGGTCTGCTCGCGCAATACCGTGCGCGGCGCGCTGTCCTTGTTGGCGCACGACAAAATAGTCGATTTGCAGCCCAATCGCGGCGCGTTCGTTCATGTTCCCGATTTGAAGGAAATGCAGGACGTGTTCAACGCGCGTATCGAAATGGAAAGCATGATTTTGAACCTCCTGTCCGATATGCCCGATTTGGAAACCCGCCTCCAGCCGCTCTACGCCATGATCGAGCGTGAAGAACAGGCATCCGACAGCGGCGACCGCGTGGGTTGGAACCGCCTGTCCAACGCCTTCCATGTCGAACTGGCGCGCCTGATCGACAACAACGTCCTGTTCGACATCATGAACACCCTGTGCGCCCGCTCTTCGCTCATCGTCGCCGTCTTCGATGCGCAGCGTCATGAAAAGCGCACCATCAACACCCACACCCATTCCGAACACCGCGAAATCCTCGACCTGCTGGTCAACGGCAAACGCAACCGCGTGGTCAAAGTCATGCGCAAACACTTAAGCGCGTGCGTAGAGCGTTTGGAACGCAAGTACGAAGCGGAATAACACGGACACAGCAAAAAGGTCGTCTGAAAACCGGGATTCAGGTTTTCAGACGACCTTTGGTTTTGGGTAAAGCCGAATCGGCGGCAGCCTTTTCCGATTTTGGGCAAAAGGCGTACAATCCGAATTCAAACGAACCGGAACGAATGGAAACGAATCCAGATGAAACCGAAAATACAAAGACACGAACACATCCTCGCTCTGGTGCGCGAGCAGCATTTCATGACGGTCGAGCAGCTTGCGGAAGCCTTGGACGTTACCCCGCAGACCATACGCCGCGACATACAGGAATTGAGCGAAACGCGGCAGTTGAAGCGTTACCACGGCGGAGCGTCGGTCGGCGATATTTCCGGCGGCGTGGCGCAAGGCAAACGAAAACACTGCCAAAATGAAAAAAACGCCATCGCCCGCCTGATTGCCGCCCATATTCCCGACAATTCGTCGCTGTTTATCAGTATAGGTACGACGATGGAAGCCGTTGCCGCCGAGTTGGTCAAACAGCGCAAAAACCTGCGGATTATCACCAACAATATTTACGTTGCCTCCATCACGTCCGCGCGCACCGACTACACCGTCATCATCACTTCCGGCGTCGTGCGCCCCTTGGACGGCGGGATTACGGGCGTGGCGACGGTCGATTTTATCAATCAGTTTAAAGTTGATTATGCCGTCATGAGTACGCACGGCGTGGAAAGCGACGGATCGCTTTTGGACTACGACTATAAAGAAGTCAGCGTCATGCAGGCGATGATGACCAATGCGCGGGTCAGGTATTTGGGCGTGGACCACAGCAAATTCAACAGCAATGCCTTGGTCAGGCTGGGCGACATCGGCTCGTTTGACAAAGTATTTACCGACCGCGTACCGGAAGCCGCCATGCAGAAGGTTTTGGGCGATGCGGGCGTAGAATGGCTGGTTGCCGAACCTGTGCCGCTTTGATTTCGGGGGTTACAAAAGGTTAATGAAATTCGGGTACAATGGGGAAGCGTTTTCAGATAGCTGCTATTGAGTGTGCAGGTCGTCTGAAAACAATCATCCGTATATGAATGTTCTTTGATTCAGAAGAACAGTTTTGAAAAGACGTAAAGATGAATTTCCCCCGTATCAGCGAAAGAACATTTTCCGGCCTTTCATTGGCTGGCAGTATCATTATTATCATCACGACTTCGATATGGTTCAGTCAGGCAATACCCGATCGCTTCGAGCTTACATTGATTGCCGGTATGTTGATGCTTTGTTCGGCGAATCTGGTTTATGTCCTGTTTTCCCATCGTTTGCGACCTGCTACTGTGGCGGGCAGCGTGTGGATAACAACCATACTTTGGTTGTTGTTTATGATGGCGGTAGACAGTGCTGACAGTCATAATGACCCTTACTCCCCCAATTACGATCATCACGGATCAGCTTTTTTGTGGCTAGGGTTGCCTGTATTTTATGTTGGTTCGCTGATTGCTTCCATTATCGCTACCGCAGCCCGCCCCAAACTGCTCTCTTTGGAAAAATCCTCGCTTCAAGCATTTTGGGCGTCCATGCGCTGGTCTTTTATCGGCACTACCGGTTTGCTTGGGATTTTTTACCCAATCGCACTTTTGGTTATTTTAGGTATCGTTCTGTTGATTAACCTGCTGGTCAATTTGATCGATTCATCAACGGCATCAAAACGTCCGGAAGACAATGCTTCCGACCATTCCAATCTTTCATCCGATTCGTAATTGTCTATACAGAGGTCTGCTATTTGACGGATAGGTCGTCTGAAAACCAATCATCCGTATGTGAATGTTCTTTGATTCAGAAGAACAGTTTTGAAAAGTCGTAAAGATGAATTTCCCCCGTATCAGCGAAAAAAAATTTGCCGGCCTTTCATTGGTGGGCAGTATCGTTATTATCATCACTACTTCGATATGGTTCTATCAGGTAGGTCCTGAAGATTTTGACAGCACATTGATTGCCGGTATGTTGATGCTTGTCTCGGCGAATCTGGTTTATGCCCTGTTTTACCGGCGTTTGCGTCCCGCCACGTTGGCGGGCGGCTTGTGGGCGACAGCCATCGTTTGGGTTTGGTATATGATAGAGGTACTCGATGAGCTCGCTTACATTCGGCACGGTTCAGGTGATTTGTGGTTTGTGTTGCCTTTATTCTATGGCATCTCGCTGATTGCTTCCATTATTGCCACCGCAGCCCGCACCAAGCTGCTCTCTTTGGAAAAATCCTCGCTTCAAGCATTTTGGGCGTCTATGAGCTGGTCTTTTATCGGCAATGCCGGTTTGCTTTGGATTTTTTACCCAATCGCACTTTTGATTATTTTGGGTATCGTTCTGTTGATTAACCTGCTGGTCAATTTGATCGATTCATCAACCGCATTCAAACGTCCGGAAGACAATGCTTCCGACCATTCCAATCTTTCATCCGATTCGTAATTGTCCATACAGAGGTCGTCTGAAACGGTTTTCAGACGACCTCTGTACCTTGTATTGACTGTAAAGCCGTCCTGTTTTCAGGTAAAATCGGCACGACATCATATTTTCAGATAGCTCCCGACCATGCTCAACAAAGACCAATTCGCGGACAACCATTTCATCCGCACCATCATCGAAGAAGACCTAAAAAGCGGCAAACATGAAGCCATCCAAACCCGTTTCCCGCCCGAACCCAACGGCTACCTGCACATCGGCCACGCCAAATCCATCTGCCTGAACTTCGGTTTGGCGTACATTTACGACGGCTTGTGCAACCTGCGTTTCGACGATACCAACCCCGAAAAAGAAAACGACGAATACGTCAACGCCATCAAAGAAGACGTCGAGTGGCTCGGTTTTCATTGGGCGGGCGAGCCGCGTTTCGCTTCCAATTATTTCGACCAGCTTTACGACTACGCCGTCGGTTTAATCAAAGACGGCAAAGCGTATGTCGATGATTTGACGCCCGAAGAAATGCGCGAATACCGCGGCACGCTGACCGAAGCGGGCAAAAACAGCCCTTACCGCGACCGCAGCGTCGAAGAAAACCTCGACCTGTTCACGCGCATGAAAAACGGCGAGTTCCCCGACGGCAGCAAAACCCTGCGCCTGAAAATCGACATGGCATCAGGCAACATCAATATGCGCGACCCCGTCATCTACCGCATCCGCCGCGCCCATCACCACAACACCGGCGACAAATGGTGCATCTACCCGATGTACGACTACACGCATTGCATTTCCGATGCCATCGAAGGCATCACGCATTCCTTGTGTACGCTCGAATTTGAAGCCCACCGCCCGCTTTATGACTGGGTGTTGGACAATATCCCTGCGCCACACGCCACACGCCCGCGCCAATACGAGTTTTCCCGTTTGGAGCTTTTGTATTCCATCACGTCCAAACGCAAGCTGAACCAACTGGTTTCAGACGGCCACGTTACCGGCTGGGACGATCCTCGTATGCCGACCATTTCCGGTATGCGCCGCCGCGGCTACACGCCCGAAGGCCTGCGCCTGTTTGCCAAACGCGCCGGTATTTCCAAATCTGAAAACGTCGTCGATATGAGCGTGCTGGAAGGTGCGATTCGCGAAGAGCTGGAAAACTCCGCCCCGCGCCTGATGGCGGTCTTGAACCCGCTCAAAGTAACCCTGACTAACTTTGAAGCCGGCAAAACCCAAAGCCGCCGCGCCGCGTTCCATCCGAACCACGAAGAAATGGGCGAGCGCGAAATCCCAGTGTCCCAAACCATCTACATCGAAGCGGACGACTTTGCCGAAAATCCGCCCAAAGGCTTCAAACGCCTGACTCCGGGCGGCGAAGTACGCCTGCGCCACGGCTATGTGATCAAGTGCGACGAAGTAGTGAAAGACGCGGCGGGCAATGTGGTCGAACTCAAATGCAGCATCGACCATGACACCTTGGGCAAAAATCCCGAAGGCAGAAAAGTCAAAGGCGTGATTCACTGGGTTTCCGCTGAACACGCCGCCGAAATCAAAGTCCGCCTGTACGACCGCCTCTTTACCGTCGAGCGTCCCGATGCCGTGCGCGGCGAAGACGGCGAATACCTGCCGTTTACCGATTTCCTCAACCCAGAATCCATTAAGGAAATCACCGCCTACGCCGAACCCGCAGCCAAAAACCTGCCCGCCGAAAGCCGTTGGCAGTTTGAGCGTCTGGGCTATTTCGTGACCGACCGCAAAGACCACCGCCCAGAGCAGCCCGTGTTCAACCGCACGGTCACGCTGAAAGACTCTTGGCAGCCCAAGTAATCTGTTGGCAACAGCAATACTGGAAGGTCGTCTGAAAACTTGAAATCGGGTTTTCAGACGACCTTTGTTGATAAAGGAATGAGATGGAACGTTATTCTGTACATTTGAAACTGCTGGGGATGGCGGTGTTGTGGGGTGCATCTTGGCCGATGGGGCGGATGCTGGGGCAGTCGCTGCCGCCGCTGACGGGCGGGGCGGTTCGGTTTGTGTTGGCTTCGGTTTTGTTGTTGGGCTGGCTGTTTGCACGCAGCAGGTTTGCGACTTTGGCGGCTTTGTCGGCGCGGCAATGGCTGGGCTTGACGGTGGCTGCTTCCGTCGGGGTGTGCGGCTATGCGGTGTTTTTTATGCTGGGTTTGCAGGCGATGCCGGCGGGTAAGGCGGCGGTGGTTGTGGCGGTGAATCCCGTGCTGACGCTGCTGCTGGCGGCTTGGCTTTTCGGTGAACGGTTAAATGCGAAGATTTTGGCAGGTATGCTGCTGGCGGTCGGCGGTGCGATAACGGCGGTAACGCAAGGACAGCCGTTGACGGTATTGTCGGGCGGCATCAAGGCGGGGGAGTGGCTGATTTTCGGCTGTGTGGTCTGCTGGGCTGCTTATACTTTAATCGGACGTGCGGTTTTGCGCGGGATAGACGCGCTGACGGTAACGGCGGCAACGTCGTTCATTGGTGCGTTGATGTTGTCGGTGGTGGCGTTGTGGACGGACGGAGTGCCGTTTGAGGCGATAGCGGCAATGGATGGGCGCGGTTGGACAGCCTTGGCGTGGCTGGTCATCGGCGCAACGGTATTGGCCTACGCGTGGTATTTCGAAGGCGTAAAGACTTTGGGCGCAGGCAGCGCGGCGGCGTATATTACGTTGGTGCCGATTTTCGGTATGCTGTCTTCGGCGTGGGTTTTGGGCGAACCGCTGCATATTTCGCTGGTTGCGGGTTGCGCGGCGGCGGTCGGCGGCATGACGCTGATGCGTTACGGACAGAAGGTCGTCTGAAAAAGTTTAGGTCAAGGGGGCGTATATATTGGCGATGTGATGCCTTATATTGTGCAGTCGATGCGGCGGCAGTCGGCAAGGATGCACGCTTAAACCCAAAGCAAAGCAGTGTTGAAGCGATAAAATGGTTTGCGGTTCAAATGGTTGGGCTATGCTCGGATTTGTATAGTGGATTAAAATAAAAATGAGACAAGGCGGCAACGCCCGCCGTGTACGGGTAGTACATAAGGGCGTTGGCAACGCCGTATCATTGCAATTTTAATCCACTATAACGATCAGGCTGCGATTGCCATATCAACTTATTGCGGGACAAGACAAAGGTCGTCTGAACCCTTTTTCAAGTATTTTTACTATATTGAAATTGGGTTTTCAGACGACCTTTTATTTATAATAGGTAAACAGAAGTAACGTGGCTTTTATAGTGGGTTAAATTTCAATATAACGGATAAAGAAAGAAAAAATGCTGCCGGTTTTTAACTTTATTTGGCTGACGGTGGTCGCCATACTGGGCTTGATGCTTGTCGATATGATGTTGAAGGCTGAAAGACCGTTGTTTAAAGCAATGGCTGTCAGGTTCAACGTGTTTTTGCTGTGCTGTTTGGGCGTGCAGGCGTGGAGCGTGTGGATGGGGCAGCAAAAGCCGGAGGGGTATGTGCTTCGGGAAGATACGGTGGTAGATGGTTTTCCATTGCCCGCCGGAACGGAGTTGCATTTTCGGTGGAAAAAGGATATCGAATCTTACGAGTATGCAGTCTTCCCTAAGCCTATTGAATGGAAGGGCGTGATGATTAAGGCGGTGGAACGGAAGTTTTATGACCAAAATATGGGCGAAGGCGTCTTTCTGAAGCCGACGGAAGTAGCCGATCGGAAACCGGTTTGGTCGGAAGGTTGGTTGTGCCGTGTGGACGCTGAAGATTTTGGGTGGAAGTATGTCGGTACGAAGGATAAGCGAACGCCTTCGCCTGACGATTACCGGCTGACGGGGTGTAAGCTGGATGAGTCTTTCGCGCTGCCGGTGCCGCAATTGGGCGAAAATGTGAAGCTCGGTTTGCATGAAGTGAGATACATTGAATCCGGCAAAGTTTGGCTGGCATGGTTGGCTCCTGAAAATATGCCTTTTACAGGCTTGATCACGCTGGACGGTAAAAAGAATATTGTGGAAATAGAGATTGAACCCAAACAAACCGATATTTTGGGTTGCGTATTTGACAATGTTTCCTTGCTGACTTGGAATCGTGACCGACCGGATATCTGGACGGTGTCGGCCCGCCCGAAAGCGGAAAATGAGTTGGTGGAAGAGCATAATGTGAAACAGCCGGAAACTTGTTGGGGGAGAAAACTTGTCTATCAGTATTAATCGGCAGGTCGTCTGAAAAGGCGGCAACCGGCTGCTTTGTGTTCAATATTTTTATCAAGGAAATCATGATGTCCGCTCCGCTCGAAATCGAAACCCACCCTTTCCCCGCCTTGCTGCCGCCGCAGGCGACGGTGATGATGATGGGGACGTTTCCGCCCAAGGAAGACAAACGCGCGATGCAGTTTCATTATCCGAATTTTCAAAACGATATGTGGCGCGTCTACGGGCTGGTGTTTTTTAATGATGCGGCGCATTTCCAGATGCCGTCTGAAAAAGCGTTTGATGCGGAGAAAATCAAGGCGTTTTTGCGCGAACGGGGGATTGCGTCCTGTCCGACTGTGTTGAAGGCGGTGCGGGAACACGGCAATGCGTCCGACAAGTTTTTGCAGGTGGTCGAAACCGTCGATTTGGCGGCGGTGTTGGCGCAGATGCCCGACTGCCGCCACATCTGCACCACCGGAGGCAAGGCGACGGAAATCCTGCTCGATATTCAGGGTGGCGGCATCAAAATGCCGAAAACGGGCGAAACCGTGCCGTTTCCGTTTGCCGGACGGGATTTGACCCTGACCCGCCTGCCGTCCACTTCGCGCGCTTATCCTTTGAGTTTGGCGAAAAAGGCGGCGGCGTATCGGGCGTTTTTCGAAATGGCGGGTTTGTGTGAAAAACAGTTATAATTGCCGACAATTTCCCTTTCAGACGGCCTTTAGCAGACCGAGGCCGTCTGAAAAAACAGACAAGGAAGAAATCCGATGAAAAACTACCAAGCGCCCGACGAGAAGGGCTTTTTCGGCGAACACGGCGGACTTTATGTTGCCGAAACCCTGATTCCCGCCTTGCAAGAGCTGGCGGATGCCTATAAAGCAGCGAAAAACGACCCATCATTTTGGGAAGAGTTCCACCGCGATTTGAAACACTACGTCGGCCGCCCCAGCCCCGTTTACCATGCCACGCGATTGTCCGAGCATCTGGGCGGCGCGCAAATCTGGTTGAAGCGCGAAGACTTGAACCACACCGGCGCGCACAAGGTAAACAACACCATCGGTCAGGCATTGCTTGCCCGCCGTATGGGCAAAAAACGCGTCATCGCCGAAACCGGCGCGGGTCAGCACGGCGTGGCCTCCGCCACCGTCGCCGCCCGCTTCGGCATGACTTGCGACGTGTACATGGGCGCGGATGACATTCAGCGTCAAATGCCCAATGTGTTCCGCATGAAATTATTGGGCGCAAACGTGGTCAGCGTCGACAGCGGCAGCCGCACGCTGAAAGACGCGATGAACGAAGCCATGCGCGAATGGGTTGCCCGCGTGGACGACACGTTCTACATCATCGGTACTGCCGCCGGCCCCGCGCCGTATCCCGAAATGGTGCGCGATTTCCAATGCGTCATCGGCAACGAAGCCAAAGCGCAGATGCAGGAAGCCATCGGCAGACAGCCTGACGTCGCCGTTGCCTGCGTCGGCGGCGGCTCGAACGCCATCGGCCTGTTCCACCCGTATATCGGCGAAGAAAACGTGCGCCTCGTCGGCGTGGAAGCCGGCGGTTTGGGTGTGGACACCCCCGACCACGCCGCGCCGATTACCAGCAAAGCCCCCATCGGCGTATTGCACGGCTTCCGCAGCTACCTGATGCAGGACGAAAACGGCCAAGTTTTGGGGACGCACTCCGTGTCCGCAGGCCTCGACTATCCCGGCATCGGCCCGGAACACAGCCACCTGAACGACATCAAACGCGTCGAATACACCGTCGCCAAAGACGACGAAGCACTCGAAGCCTTTGATTTGTTGTGCCGCTTCGAAGGCATCATCCCCGCGCTCGAATCCAGCCACGCCCTCGCATGGGCAGTTGCCAACGCGCCGAAAATGGGCAAAGACCAAGTGATTCTGGTCAACCTGTCCGGCCGCGGCGATAAAGACATCAATACCGTGGCGAAGTTGAAAGGGATTGAATTGTAGGGATGATGTGAAGGTCGTCTGAAAACAAAAATATGATGATTCTCCCCAATTGTTACAGCTATTTCCGTATGGTGTCCGACCACAATTGCGCCGATGAATTGACGCAATTGCTCGGTATCCAGCCGTTTTCTGTTACCCGGTGTGGAGAGACGCATTTAGCTAATGGAATGCCACGACCACAGCCGGCTGATTGGAGCGCATGGAATGGCTGCCGCCAAGATCAGCCGGTCAATGACGTAGAAGGGCAGTGCCTGCGGATTGTCCGCCAATTACACGGGAACATTGATGTACTTGCCCGATTCCGTCGGCAATACCAAGCAAAATTTTGGTTGGAAGTTGTCCCTGAATATGTTGTGGATGCAGAACAAAATCCCTATATAGGATTTAGTCGGGAAATCATAGAATTTTGTTATCTGACGGGTACGGAAATAGACGTCGACGTCTATCATTACTGCAATTTCTGCGACTCTGATGAAGGACAAAACGGTACGCTGCATTAATCTGCCTTCATTGACCTGAATTTGTCTTTTAATGTCTTTGGTTTTGGGATATCGACAGAATATAGGGCGTATTCATGTTCACGCCGTGATTAGCTATTTCACTTGAACTTCCCAAAATAAAGCCGTTTGAAAGTTCGCCTTTCAAACGGCGTTATTTTTAGGCTACCTGATATTTTTCTGCATACTATGCCGGATATGAACCACATCACCGAAAACAGGTTTTCAGACGACCTTTCCCTTATCCGATAGAGACTTTTCAGGTTTTCATCTAATCAGAGTGGGTTAAAATAGCGGAATTTGATATAAACCCTTCTCAGAAAATATGTTGCCCGAACACTCTTCCTCCCTGCTCGATTTCGACCGTGCCCATCTGCTCCATCCCTATACGTCCATGACCGATCCGTTGCCTGTTTATCCGGTGCGCCGTGCGGAGGGCGTGCATATCGAATTGGCGGACGGTACGCGGCTGATTGATGGGATGTCGTCTTGGTGGTGTGCGATACACGGCTACAATCATCCCGTTTTGAATCAGGCAGTTGAGGCGCAGATTAAACAAATGTCGCATGTGATGTTCGGCGGTTTGACGCACGGGCCGGCGGTGGAACTGGGCAAGTTGTTGGTCGGGATTTTGCCGCAGGGGCTGAACCGTATTTTTTATGCGGATTCGGGTTCGGTTTCGGTAGAAGTCGCGCTGAAGATGGCGGTGCAATACCAGCAGGCGCGGGGTTTGACCGCGAAGCAGAATATTGCGACGGTGCGGCGCGGGTATCACGGCGATACTTGGAACGCGATGTCCGTCTGCGATCCGGAAACGGGGATGCACCATATTTTCGGCAGAGCTCTGCCGCAGCGTTATTTTGTCGATAATCCGAAAAGCCGTTTCGACGATGAATGGGACGGAACGGATTTGCAGCCTGTCCGCGCCTTGTTTGAAGCGCATCATGCGGATATTGCCGCCTTTATTTTGGAACCGGTCGTGCAGGGCGCGGGCGGCATGTATTTTTATCATCCGCAGTATCTTCGCGGTTTGCGCGATTTGTGCGAAGAATTTGATATCGTGTTGATTTTTGACGAAATCGCCACCGGATTCGGGCGCACGGGCAAGATGTTTGCCTGCGAACACGCGGAGGTCGTACCGGATATTATGTGTATTGGCAAGGGCTTGAGCGGCGGCTATATGACGCTGGCGGCGGCAATCACTTCGCAAAAAGTCACCGAAACGATTTCGCGCGGCGAAGCGGGCGTGTTTATGCACGGCCCGACATTTATGGCGAACCCGCTGGCGTGTGCCGTTGCCTGCGCTTCGGTCAAGCTGCTTTTGTCCCAAGATTGGCAGGCAAATATCCGCCGCATCGAAAGCATCTTAAAAGGTCGTCTGAAAACCGCATGGGACATCCGCGGCGTGAAAGACGTGCGCGTTTTGGGTGCCATCGGCGTGCTCGAGCTGGAAAAAGGCGTGGATATGGCGCGTTTTCAAGCAGACTGCGTGGAGCAGGGCATTTGGGTGCGCCCATTCGGCAGGCTGGTGTACCTCATGCCGCCTTACATCATTTCAGACGACCTCTTGACCGAACTTGCCGACAAAACCGTACAAATCTTGAAGGAACACAGAAAATGAAAGGCGTTTACTTCGTCAGCGGCATAGACACGGACATCGGCAAAACCGTCGCCACCGGCGTGTTGGCAAAACAATTGTTGCAGCAGGGCAAAAGCGTGATCACGCAAAAGCCCGTGCAAACCGGTTGCCAAAACATCGCCGACGACATCGCCGTCCACCGCAAAATCATGGGCATACCCATGCAGGAAGCCGACAAACAGCGGCTGACCATGCCCGAAATCTTTAGCTATCCCGCCTCGCCCCACCTCGCCGCCCGTCTGGACGGCAGGGCTTTGGACTTGAACAAAATCCGCGCCGCTACGCAGCAGCTGGCGGCACAATACGAAATCGTATTGGTCGAAGGCGCGGGCGGATTGATGGTTCCGCTGACGGAAAACCTGTTAACCATTGATTATATTCAGCAACAGGCTTATCCCGTCATTCTCGTTACCAGCGGGCGGCTCGGCAGCATTAACCACACCCTGCTCAGCTTCGCCGCGCTCAAACAATACGGCATCAGCTTGCACAGCCTGATTTTCAACCACATCCACTACAGCCGCGACGAACACATCGCCCAAGACAGCTTGGCGTATCTAAAAGGTCGTCTGAAAACAGATTTTCCCGATGCGGAGTGGATGGAGTTGGATAAGGTAGAGACGGACGAAAGGTCGTCTGAAAACGATTAAAAGTGGCGGGGCGTTGCTGCTGAACGAAACTGCGCTGTCGCTGGAGATACTGACGGAACTGGGGTTCAGCTTGTGTTTACTGTATGATTCGTCCAAGCAGTATTTCCAAAGGACTGAAGTTTTTGGGTTCGTTGTTAATGTGCCTTGGGATTAAGGATAAAGGGAGTAACACAATGTCTTTGGTAGTAAGAAATGGAGGATGAAATGGTAAAAAGAATATTTTTAGTATTTTCTATGGCATTAAGTGGATTTATCTCTGCCGAAGGGCTGAACGCCATCAATGATCCGGTGATGAATCCCTGTATTCAACGTCCTGATCTGGCAGGGTGCGGGGCAAACGGTTCATCTGCGTCACGACGGGTAATTAATATTCCCAATCGTTGGGGAGCGATTTACTTTAATCCTGCAAATAGAGCTATCGGTTATTCTGAAAATAATACTGAAGGTTATCAATCTGCCAATAAAGAGGCATTGGAAAGTTGTATTAGATCTGGTGGTGGTGCGAATCCAATTGCCCGTGACGGGAAAGGTTGTCGTTTAATGATTAAATATAGGAATGTTTGTGCGGCAGCAGCAGTGGGTGGGCAAGAAGGCACAGGCGGTTATGCAATGAAAAATGCTGATTATGTGAAAGAGGCAGAAGAAAAAGCACTTGCCGCATGTGGTAAATATTCTAATGAATGTACAATCCGTTATTCAGGCTGTTCCCGTCACCCCGACTATCTTCGTTATTGATTGATTTGATTTTTCAGACGGTCTTTTTAAGATTTGAGGCCGTCTGAAAAATTTTATACGGTAACTAAGCAATATCTCATCGCGACTAGGCATTGCTCAGATTACGATCATGTAGGCGGCTTGTGAAATAGCGAGATATAAGCCCAAAAAGATGATAGTGGTACTGTAATAAAATAAAGGATTCATAATGAAAAAAATTCTTTTCATATTTTTGATAGTAAGTGGTTTTGCTTCTGCCAATCCGTTGGGAGGCAACCCGACAGACGGTTATTGTCAAACTGTTGATGGCAGTGCTTGTGGTTGGAGTGGTAATTCTGGTTCTTCCGGAAGGGGTTATAAAGTACCTGATCGTTGGGGGGCGATTTATTTGAATCCTGCTAATGCAGCTATAGGTTATTCAGAAAACAATACCAAAGGTTTCCATTCTGCCAATAAAGAAGCGCTGGCAAGTTGTATTAAAGCGGGAGGCGGCAAAAATCCAATTGGAAAAAGTGGCAAAGGTTGTCAATTAATAAATGAATATCGCAATACATGTGGAGCGATTGCGATTGGCGGAGTTGCAGGTAACGGTGGCTACGGTTCGTCAACCGATTCTTATTTGAAGAGAGCTGAAGAAAAAGCTCTCGCTGAATGTGGCAAACAATCTGATACATGCACTATTAAATATTCAGGCTGTTCGCGCCACCCCGATTACCGTTATTGATTTGATTTTTCAGACGACCTCTTTAAGATTAGAGGTCGTCTGAAAGTTATTTATTATGCCATGAAGCACATCAATCTAAACCCCATGAATCCTCCTTTGAATTGGCAAGACAGACTTCCCGATGAACTGCCGCAGGGCTGGAACGAACGCGCCGCCGTTTTGTGTCAAGCACAATCGCTGACAGCCGCTTTACGCGCCTTGGGCGGCAGTTTTACGGTAAAAGTGCTGTATATGGGCGAACTGGACGGGCAGGGCAATTCGTTTGGCGAAAACCATGCCGAAACCGCCGCCCCGCAATTCGTCCGCGATGTTTTGCTGCATCTGGACGGCGTGCCCGTCGTACAGGCGCGCAGCGCGTGCAGCCTGCAATCGCAAGCCTGGCGCGGCGTGTTGGATTGCGGCACGCAGCCTTTGGGCGAGCGGCTGTTTGACGGCACGCTGCCCTTGAAGCGTTCGGCATTCGAGTTTTGCCTGATGGAAAACGTTGGCGGTCAGGGTGATTTCAGACGACCTGTCGCCGCCCGCAGGTCTTATTTCGATTGGGATGGCGAGGTATTGGAACTGACGGAATATTTTTTGGCGGGGTTGGCGCAGTTTGTGTAGGGCGCGGATATGCCGTTTTTGTATCTTTCTGTAAAAGTTGGGGATAAGGGTCTAAATAAAATAGTAAAATCTAAAAATTGATTTATAATGAACATAATACGCTAAGCAATAATTACAAATTGATTTATTATACCAATAACATATTTTTCACATTCGCATGAAGATAAGACGTGTTCTCCTACATTTTTTCCCGCGCTATGCCGTCGGACGGATGGTCATATACGGTAAATTGATGCGCATCGACAAGCCTATCGGCACGTTGCTGCTGCTTTGGCCGACCTATTGGGCGTTATGGGTCGCTTCGGAAGGTATTCCGGAAGCGGATATTTTTTGGGCGTTTACCGCCGGTACGTTCTTTATGCGCAGCGCAGGCTGCGTGATCAATGACTTTGCCGACCGCGATTTTGACGGTTCGGTCGAGCGCACGAAAAACCGCCCCTTTGCCCGCGGGTTGGTTTCTAAAACGGAAGCGATTCTGCTGACCGTCATCCTCTGCCTGCTTGCCGCCCTCTGCATGACGCCGCTGAATCTGTTGACTTGGGTGATGAGCGTTCCCGCGCTGTTTCTGGCGATGACTTACCCCTTTACCAAACGGTTTTTCCCGCTGCCGCAGTTTTATTTGGGGCTGGCGTTTTCTTTCGGGATTCCGATGGCGTTTGCCGCCGTCCGCAGCGGCGTGCCTTCTACGGCGTGGCTGATGTTCACCGCCAATGCTCTATGGACGCTTGCCTACGACACGATTTATGCGATGTCGGACAAGGAAGACGATTTGAAAATCGGGATTAAAACTTCGGCCATCACGTTCGGCGATCACGATATTTCCGCATCCATGCTCTGCCATTTTTGGTTTACCGCGCTGATGGCGGTATTGGGCGTGAAAATCGGCGCGACATGGCCGTATTGGATCATGCTGCCTGCGGTGGTGTGGCTGCAAATCGGTCAATACCATGCCATCAAAACGCGCGACCGCCAGACTTGTTTTAAAGTGTTTTTGGATAACAACTATATCGGCCTGCTGTGGTTTTTGGGTTTGGCGGGGCATTATTTGTGGGCTTTGGCTGCCACGCGGTTGTAAGGCAATAAAATGGTTAAAACGTCGTCTGAAAAGGGTTTCAGACGACGTTTTGCTTTTGGGAGCAGGGCGGATTGATAATAGCGGCGGAGTTTTGTCTGGTATCCAAACCCGCCGTAAAACACTTGCCGAGACCTTTGCAAAATTCCCCAAAATCCCCTAAATTCCCACCAAGACATTTAGGGGATTTTCCATGAGCACCTTCTTCCAGCAAACCGCACA
>ERZ773044.143-NODE-143-length-38148-cov-25.7742_pt1 | contig 38148 bp, 46 predicted proteins | sample MGYA00511897_ERZ773044 | MGnify/ENA primary metagenome ERZ773044 (study PRJEB29015, sample SAMEA2738116) | human oral metagenome | biome: human oral; feature: human-associated habitat; material: saliva | place: China | collected 2170 ...
CGCGTTGCCGGACACCCACGCGTTGCCGGACACCTCCGCGTCGCCGGACACCTCCGCGTTGCCGAACACCCGCGCGTCGCCGGACACCTCCGCGTCGCCGGACACCTCCGCGTCGCCGAACACCCGCGCGTCGCCGAACACCTCCGCGTCGCCGGACACCTCCGCGTCGCCGAACACCCACGCGTCGCCGAACACCCACGCGTCGCCGAACACCCACGCGTCGCCGGACAAATTTGATTCCTTCTCGATGAACCCACCGAGGTCACCTTTATCCACATATCGGCTTGGGATGTTCTCGGTGGCTTGAATGCGGTACAGCGTGCGGCCAAAGACCGTGATTGTTTCGTCAGTGAGACGGTATTTTCTTTCGCTCATTATTCTTTCCTTTTTGGTGAATCTTTCGATGCATCGGTTGATGTCGTCGATGGTGATGTTTCCCCAGGGTTCGTTGATGTCCCTGTCGAGTTTCGGGGTTCTTGCTGGTAGTGTTCCTCCGAGCATGTATGGGCGTTGGTTGTTTTCTGGTGTGAAGTTCAGCGGGTGCGACATGTCGGATGCGCTGATATGGTCGCTGAAAGTTCCTGGGATGATTTGCAGCAACCCGACCCCGTGTTGTGCGGTGTCATTTTGGTCCCGAATTGGCGCTGTTGCGGGGCCTGACTCGGCTTGGATTTCGTCGAGTATCCGTTTTATGTGGAGGACGTTTAGGATTCTCCGCAGGATTAGGGCTGCTGCTTTGATTTTGAGCAGTTGTTGCATTGCTGTTAGCAGCTCAAAACTGCGGATAGTAGGGGCTGATGGTGTCGAGCATTTTCTTTGGTCTTTCTTGGGTAGTGGGTTTGGTGTTTTGAGGCCCCCTGTGTTGTTCATCCACTGTGGGGGGCTTTGTGGCGTGGCGCGGGGTTGCACCGCGCTTTTTGCTGTTCACGCCTTTGCTGTGTTCTTTCTCGTGTTCGTTCCCTCCGGTTTTTGGCCGGGTTCCTGGTGTCCTTGCCGATGCTTTGCGAGAGCTTCGTCACGTTATCCCAACGTGAGGTAAGTATCTTCCACGAGGCAGCTAATTAAATTTTCACACATCGTAAGGTTCTTTTTATCTTCCGCTTGTGTTGCTCTTAGCGGGCGATGACTTCATTTAAAACCAGTTGATCGAATCTTGCAACAACCTCCACCAAACACCACCCCCATACATCACCCCCGTTTGATTAAAAAACATTAATCTACCTGCCCCATTGCATAGTGACCTCAAATGAGGTTACGCTGTAGGCATGAGGCACAAAGACTGGGTAGAGAACCTTATTGGCACCGACTCCATGCGCACCGCCGCCGCCAAGCTTGGCTTGTTTCCGGGCGCGGTGTCGCAGCAGGTTAGCCGTGGAAGCTTGAAGCCGGACATGGTGATCGCGCTTTGCCGCGCTTATGGGCACTCGCCGATTGACGGCCTTGTGGAAACAGGGTTCCTTGAGCGGTTTGAGGCGGGCGCAGCTAGTCCTGCGACGGCGCTTAGGGAGGCGACGAATCAGCAGATTCTTGGTGAGATTATGCGGCGCTCGGATGCGGATGCAGTGCGTTTGTTTAGGGCTGAGGATGAGGATGTTGCGGTGTCGTCGCAGGTGAGGGTAGATGACACTTACAGCGATTGACTGTAGTTACCCCTTTTCGGGTGGGGTTGCCGACTCGCTATCTTGTTAATTACAGGGGGGCGCTGTAGTATAAATCTTGTAAGGCAAACAAGCCTCACACACCCCCTCAATCCGAAAGGACCAAGACCAATGACCACCATCACCCTCAACAACCTCGACTGGAACATCGCCCCCGCAGAATGGGGCATCGCATACGGCGAAATGGCAAGCCTCCCCGCCAAGGAATCCACCCACAATGGCCCACAGTTCATTGTCGATTTCGACATTGACGGCACCAAGAAAGCACGCCTCGCAGTAGACCCAACCCTAGCTGAAATGCACCGTGAAAAGGGCATGGCATTCAGCGACGACACCGCCGATTGGCCAGTGCTCGATGCACTGTTTGGGCGCGAACAGTGGCAGCAATGGCTTGCCGATAAGACCGAGGAAATGCGCGCCCTAGACTCTGAAAACCTCGACGACTAACCACCATGCAAACCCCGGGGGCTTCGGCCCCTGGATTAAGGAACCAACAATGAACACCCCCTACACCTTCAAGCACGTCATGCCAGGACGCTGGGAAGTCATCCACGAAGGCAAAGCATTCGCAGTCATTGAGAGAAACACCTGCCATTCCTCAAAAGACGGCATCATGGAATCAGCTGAATTGTGGGTAATCATTGACCCCGTAACTGAAATTCATCAGCAAGGTAAGCTCCTGAACACCCTCTATCCAATTGAGTGGGGGCACCGCACCTACCGCGAGGCAGCAGCCACTGCCTGGGAAAACTACCAGAAATACGGCACGCCCGTCCCCATCGGACGAAACTAAACCAGACCCCCGCCACCATGCGGGGTTTCATGAAAAGGAAGCAATAATGAACTGCGATATTCTTATCCTCGTTGTTCTCATATCGAACTTAGCTGTGCTTGCGGTACTCTATCCGCGCGAAATGGATATGATACTCGATTCGTGTATAGACACTATCCGCAATTGCATTCAGGGTATCCGCAAGATTTACAGGAAGGTGCGTCGTGGGTAATCAAACCCGAAACTCTGATGGTGTTTCTCGCCACAATTCCGCTTTGCCTACCGGTTTGCCTGCCTGTGCGGGGCGCGTGGTTTATGATCAGGGGTGCCGCGTATGACCACCCCGCTCGTCGAAATCACGCTACCCGGCGGCGGGGTGGCCTGGTCCATCACTGCTGTGCTTGACCACACCGGCCTGTCTCAATCATCATTCACCGCATACGTCTCACGCGGCCAAGCCCCAGCCCCCACCCACAACATTGAGCGCACCCGCCTATGGGACGCTAAGGAAATCAAAGCCTGGTGGGCAACCCGCCCCGGAAAACCAGGCCGCCCCGCACGAACCTAACCCAGCCCCCGCCCCTGCACGGTGGGGGCTTTCCGCATGGCAAAACAATATGGACACAAGCACCACAATAATTAAATAAAAATACCTACTGACCTGCAACAACGCAAGGACAAAACAATGGCATCAATCAAACGATATGACACCGCCAAAGGAACAAAATGGCGCGTTCAATACCGCACCCCAGACGGTAAAAGCCGCACAAAAACCGGCTTCCGTACCAAAAGTGAAGCCGAAAGATGGGTGGCCACACACACCACCTCCATCATCAACGGCACCTGGGTAGACCCCAACGCAGGAAACATCACCATCGAAGCCCTCGGCGCACGATGGATGGAAACCCGCACCCACCTGAAACCCTCAACAGCGCGAGTCGAAGCCCTTGACTACCGAAACCACATACTCCCATACTGGGGGCACCGGCGCATCAAAACTATCAAACCGTCGGAAGTGCAAGCCTGGGTGTCTGCCAGTACCCAATCCCCCTCAACCACCAGGCACCACCATGCGATCTTGTCGAAGATTCTAGACATGGCAGTCCTCGACAACCTCATACCAGCGAACCCGGCTAAAAGCGTCACCCTGCCCCGAAAAAACCAGCCCACAAAGGTGTACCTCACCATCGGCCAATTACAGCGCCTAGCGGACGAGGCAACGGTTCGGGGTGAGCTGATCTGGCTGCTTGGCACCACGGGGCTTAGGTGGGGTGAGGCCGCTGGGTTGCAGGCGCAGGATTTGGACCCGTTGAATGGGCGTATCAGGGTTGCTAGGAACGCGGTCACGGTGGGGGGCGAGGTGGTTGTCGGTACCCCGAAAACTCATGAGCGGCGCACAGTGGCTTGCCCTGGGCATGTGATGGGGATGCTTGAAGATGTGGCGCGTGGTAAGCCGCGCACCGGGTGGTTGTGGGAGTCGCCTGCGGGCGGGCCTATGCGGCTTCCGGGGAAGGGTTCGTTTTTCCATTCGGCGTTGGGGCGTGTACGCGCCGAAGACCCGTCATTCCCTTCGTTGACGATTCATGGTCTTAGGCATGTGGCGGCCGGCCTTTTAGTTTCGGCGGGGGCGAATGTGAAGGTGGTGCAGAAGCAGCTTGGGCATAAGTCTGCGGCGATGACGTTGGATGTGTATGCGGAGTTGTTTGACGATGACTTGGATGCGGTGCGTGGGGCGTTGGATGCGTTGGTGGGTTCTTTGGGAAATGTCGTCAAATTGTCGTCAAATCGTAGTTTTGGTGATGCGGTTTAGGGATTTGACCTGGAGTTTTCTTGGTGCCCCCAGTCGGACTCGAACCGACTTTCTGGGTTTTGCCTATACCGTTGTTTACCTGCGTGTTTGCTGGTCAAGTGTGGTTTTTGTCGTGTAGCAACCCTGTTGAATTTGCGTGTATTTACGTGTGTTTTGGTGTGAAATGTCGTCAAATTGTCGTCAAAAATGACCCCACCCCGAAACGCAAAAATCGCCCCCGCAACCACCAACAACGGTGGCGCGGGGGCGCATCTTCACACGGGGGTTAAACCTCATCACGGGCTTGCTTGGCAAGCTCCCGGATGTCCGCCTGAATTATCTGCGGAATCACCGGCAAATCATCCGGCCGCTTGCCCGGCCACTTCCTCGACGCCCATTCCTCACGCGCCGCGATGTGTTTCACGGCGGTGCGGTGGCGTTGGTTAATGTCCGTCATGCGGGTGGTCAGGTCGGTGATCTGGGTGTCTTGATTGGTTAGTTTGGTGTGCATGTCCGTCACCTGCTGGGCAAGCCGGTCATGCTGCGCGGTCACGGTGTTCAGGGTGGTTTCCATCACCCCGACGGTGGCGGTGAGGTTATTCACAATTTGTTGCGACTCGTCCAAGACTAGGCGTCTTTCCTCCACCTTCCCATCAGCATGACCCTTGCGGTGCGCTGTCCACGCGGCAAGAATCACACTCACAGCAGTGGCGATGCCACCCACCCAGCCAACGATCTCGCTGACACTCACGGCCTCAGCCACCTGCGGTGGCGGCATTTGTGCCGCCAACCACCACATGGCTTACCCCTGGTGAGAGTCAAACGGGGGAAGCGGTGCCTCCTGGGATGCCGCATCAACTGCGGCGGCCTCATCAGAAACGCGCTCCACAACCGACGGGGTGATGCTGCCCTTCATGGATGCCTGAATGACGACACCTGCGGCACCTGCGATGACAGCCACGACAGCGGCAACATCAGCGGGCAGCTGGCCAGCCATGAGGCCAACAACGCTCAGCACTTGCAGCACTGCCTGGGCGGCTGCGACCAGTGTGTTCTTGCGGCGCGCGAACCAGGGCTGCTCGGCAAGCAGGTTCGTTGCGGCCTCTTCGATGATCTGCACAGACTTTGAATTCAGATTATGGCGTGCCATTTTATTTTCCCTTCAAGATGATTTGGATTTGCTGTTGAATGTTGGCGATGTCGCGCCGGGCGGCGGCGACACCATCCACGAGGGTGAGGTTTTCACCCTTCGAGTTCTGCCCCAACTGTGGCCAAGGGGCAAGCTGACCGGCCACATACTCCATTAGTTCGATGAGGTGGTCAAGCTTTTGGTTTGCTTCCTGCGCCGCGACTTTGGCGTCGTTCAGCGCGGCGACTTGCTCATGTCCAAATAGGGACATCGTGTTTCCTCCCTGCGGCACGGTGCCGCTGTAGAAAAGGGCCTGCAGTTGCTCTACAGACCCACGGAATGCGTTTACGTCAACTTCATATCCGTTGACTACTCCTCTCTGCCCGAACTGCCAGATCACGGGGGTTTGATCTCCGAGCGGATACCCCCAAACGCTTTTGTCGCGCTGGTCGTACAGTGCCCCTGGCGGGCCCTTCAAGTCCTGCCCATAATGAGCAACCCACACCGCGCCTAGTGGTTGCGTTGGCGGTTCCCCGCCATCGACTTTCGATTCCCACCAGGACGCTGTTGCGTAGATGCCAAGCACACGCACACCAGCTTCCTCGAAAAGGCGTTTGGCTTCCTGGATTTCCCACAGGGACAATCCACTTTCGTTCTCGCAGTCCAGCCACACGGGGGCGCGTTTATCGCCCATAGCGCGCAGAGAAGCAGAAACTTGCTGCGCTATCGTGCTGCCCATATTCTCCCTGCGGAGGAAGTGGTAAGCGCTGATGGGCATGCCAGCAGCTTCGGCGTCCTCAAAGTGGGATTGATACACGGGGTCACTGATGTCACCATCCCCTGTGCTGATGATGACAAATTGCATTCCCTCATTCTTGGCGGCCGCCAAGCTGAAACCATTTTGGTATCGGCTCACGTCCACGCCGAAAATCACTTCCCCACTAGGCGGCGGTGGCGCGGTAGGTGCGGGGCCGCCGCCCGGTTCCAGCGCACCGGCTAGCCACGGCTCAGCGTCAATTGCGGCGCCACGGCTAAACACCCACGGGTACACCTCAAAATGCAGGTGTGGGGCCACACCTCCGTTGGTTGCGGAGTTGGGGTTGATGTGGGCGATGCGTTGCCCAGCCTGAACGACGTCGCCGGGGCTGACCTCAGCGATGACGTGGCCGTACACAGTCTGGCCGCCGCCTTGTTCGTCTGAGTGGTCGATGCGCACCCAGCCTGCGGGGGAAGGGCCGCCGTAGCCGGAGGCTGCACCGGTCTGCACTACTGTGCCCGACTGTGCGGCGTAGACTGGCATGCCAGCGCTTCCGCCTTCGCGCCCAAAGTCGGTGCCCCAGTGCATCCAACCATCACGCATCCCATATGGTGATGTGACCATTCGACTTGAATCAAGCGGATAATAACGTTCCGCCATATTCACTCCTTTCGTTTTTCATGCGCCTGATGTCTATCCGTATTCGACGGGGAGGATGTAGTTCCCGTCGCGGCGCACGAAGTTGATGGTTTCCCTGAGCACGTCCTTGTCAGGGGCGTTGTCCCAGGGGTTATTCCATTCGGATTCACTGCCCAGCTCACCGGTGAAGGTGTCGGTGGTGAGCCAGATCATTCCGACGTTTGAGACGCTTGCCCGGTTCAAAACTTGTTTCGCCTGCTCAACATCGTTGACGTTATGCACAGCGTGCCAGAACCTAAGGGGATTGTGGCCGCGATAGTGCCCGGGGCAAATCGTCTTGTCGTCGATGTAGCGCTGCGCGGATTGTTCGAAAGCCATGAGCGTATCAGCGGCGTTCAGCATGCCTTCCACGGTGTTGCCGCCTGGGTTCGCTGTGATGTAGAAGGCGCTTCCATACTTGGCGCGGAGCTTTCCGTACAGTTCCACATAGCCCTGTACCTTCGACGCCTGGTCGCCCCACCCGTTGACCGCCTCATCTAGGAACACGCCGTGAATGCGGTGCCTACCGTAGTATTCGATGAACTGGTCAATCTCCTTGATGATCTCACTGTGTGCACGGCCGCCCCACTGGGTGAGCACGTAGGCAATGTTGACCATGCCGAGTGCCGCAGTGGTGGTTAGCGTCAACTCGTAGTCGTTCTCTTTCTTCGTGCCCACACCACTATGAGGATTAGCGATGAACGGCCCGGCGATCTGCGGATTGTGAAGGTAGTTGGCGGTGACGTCGCGCGCGTGCTCAATCGCCTCCCAATATTTGGGCCAAGAATAGGTGACCGGCGCGAGCCTGCGCGCCCCTCGAGCCCACAAGTTGAACGGGTGAATATGCAGACCAGGGGTCGGCCCCTCACGGGTTTCCAACGCCTTCAACAAAGGCGACGCCTCACTAGCAGCCGGAGCAGGCGCGGGCGCGGGCGCGGGAGGAAGTTTCTTCAACCGCTCATCAACAACCTCACCAGCCAAAACCCGAACACGCTCCTCATCAGGCTTATCAAGAAGCTTCTTCCACTCCTCAATCGTGATGATCATATCCGGGCGCGCCGGGTTGAAATTCCCATTGAAGATGAAATCCTTCTTCACAGTGCCCTCCTGAGCACTGTTACCAATGATGGTGTTGCCGCCAACCTGCTCCTTCTTCGTGCCCTTGCGCAACACTATCTTCACCATGTGCGCGCACTCGGCCTTAGGATTGTCCTGCGCGTAGCTGTTGCCAATGACGGTGCAGCCGATGGGGTCTTCCAGCGCGACGGCTGCCCAGTCTTTAGGGCCGTCTGCGGGTGGGCGTAGTTGGTTTTCAAGGCCCACGTTCCAGATGTCGTTGCCCTGGATTTTCGTGCCGTGCCCGGAGCAGGCGATGCCGTGGTTCCAGGTTTCGCCGATGGTGTTGGCCATGACCACGCTGTACCCGCCCACGCTGATTCCGTTGTCCTTGGACACGGGGAGCATGTTGCCGGTGATGTTCGTGCGGTAGCACTTGATGGTGAAGCCGATAGGCTCGAAAGCGATTGACTGGTTATCGGCCATGACCACGCTGTTTCCAGACACGAGGGTGTCTTTCGGTGCGCCCTGAATCAATGTCTCAGGACGCAACGCCGGGTCGGTAGTATCACGCCCACCAATGCCCATGCCGCATGATGCGCGGCGAATCTGGTTGCCGATGATCTGGTTGCGGTTCGACTCGTCCTTGATCATGATTCCGAACCCGGATGCACCCTCCTGTGCCGTGTTCTGCTTCAAACCGCTACCATCAGTCCAGCAGTTCAGAACCAGGGAATCGTTCGTGCCGTTGCCCGTTGCCTTCTCCTTCCGCACAAACCCCTGCAAAAGGAAGGCATTGGCGCCGGAGTTCATGACCCCGATCTGAACCATCTTCACATAATCAGCGTTCGTGATCTGCAATGCAGTGGCAGGCCGCTCACCCGTCACCCAGTCCATGTCGATAACAAACCCGGACATGTAGCCGCGCCGCAGATTGCCGCCACTGGTGGACTGCATTGCGTTCTTCCCGACGCCGCGTTTCATCTTCAACACCGTGGCGTCGCCTTGGCCCATCATGACCTTGCCGGAAAGCTTGTCGAGGTTGATTGTGTTCGACAACCCCCACTCACCAGCAGGTAACTGGATTACCTTCTTCGACGCGTCGTTAATGGCTGCCTGCAACGCTGTGGTGATGTCAGTGCCTTCGGCTGGTTTGACGTTGATGACACCAGCATCGCCTGCGGCTGTGACGATTTCCTTGATCTGGGTTTCCACCAGCTTCGTAACAGCCTTGTTGACTTCCTCGGCGATCTTGTTTCCAACTGCCTGCTGAATAGCCTCAGGTGTGGGGGCTGCTCCACCGCCGCCTTGCGGGTGTTGCCGGAAGTATTCTTCCACGGCCTTGCCGATTTTCTCCGGGTCAACGCCTTCGCCTGCGGGGAGCTTCCCGATTTGCCGGGTGATCTCGTCACGCACCAGGCCGCTGAGGTCGTTCATTGCCTGCTGTACAGCGTCCTGGGAGGCTGCGCTTGCGGCTTGTTTCGCCTGGTTGACGGCTTCGCGTGCTTCGTCTCGTGCGGCGATGGTGTCTTTCTTCACCTGCTCAACCGTGCTTGCCGCCTGCTGTGCTTGGGTGACGGCTTCTTCGGCTTTGCGTTTACTCTCCGACGCATTGGTGGCCGCCTGCTGCGCTTCACCCACGACAGCGGGCGGGTACTCGGTTTGCGCGCCGATCAGGTTTGCTAGGTTCACCTCCCCTGATTCAGGCAGTGTCACAGTCCACGAGGTTCCGTGCACAGTACCACCTTCAAGCGTCACAGTGACAGGCCCGGGAAACATGTCAGGGCTGCGGAAAACACCGCCGGTTCCCTCCATGTGGATTCGCCGCAGTTCCCGCGTGACCACCGTGCCACCCTCGACACGTTCACCCGATGACTGCAGCACCACATAGCAGTCAGGACCGTCAAAAGGCTGCTTGGTGATGCTCTTCAAATCACCAGTCAGAATAGTCATGAGCACCTTCCTAAAGCGCATAAAAACAAGGCACCCAACTTGATTAATGGGTGCCTAAAGCAATGAGTAGAAACAATGCGTGCTAGCGTGTACGCCCCGTAGCCGTTCCTTTACCGCCGTCAATCTCCCTATTCAGGTGCCACACCATCAGGTGATTACGATCTGCACCGCCGTAGAACTCACGAGACAAAGATATATTGTGCGTGATAACTACCTGCACTGTGTAGCCAACATCGGGCACGGCCACCACTGTGGACAAGATGGAATGGTCCTTCTCGCGTGACGTGATGTAGCCACGTTTTACATGCCACATGTCGCCGGTGCGAGTCTTGACTTCGATCTGCCATTCCACAACATGGGAAGATGCGATAGCGATAAGACCAGACACACTAATCATGGCATCAATACGCCACACGCCCTTATCCATGAGTCGGATAGCGTGGGGGATACGCTCAAACTCCACGCCACGCGAACCCACAAGCATTTCATCAAAAGGAAAAACACCCTGAATACGTTTCTCCCCGCTGGTCATAAACAGGGTGCCAGTCTCCTCCAAGGGGGATTTGAGTTCTTCGATGCGGCTTTGCAGCGCCGCCTGCCCATCGCGGTAGACTTGCGAAGCGCTAACAATCGGCTTGAAAATCGCCCCGCCGATTCCACGCAGGGCGTCACCAATACCTTTGATGAGCCCGTTAAAACCCTGGGCTAGCAGGTTGCCCATGTCACCACCGGCATGTTCCAGGGCTTTGCCCATTGTTTGTGGGGAGCCGTCCCACTTAGGTTGATACTTGTCCGGCGAAATGCCCATGACTATTCCTCGCTACCCTTTTCGTCACTGTTATTTTTTTGCAGTTCCGCCAGCAACAAAGCCCGCTGCTTCGCCGTCAACTTCGACACATCAATCGGAGCCGCAGCATCCTCCACAACCTGCACAGCACCTTGCCGCTCCTCCAAAGCACCAATCCAACGCCCATCCTCATTCGGAGAACCAACCCCGCCCAAAGCATCAAACTTAATCTGCGGGCCCACATGTACAGTCCACGACCAAACCCCCTCAGGCAACGTTCCCTTCATCAACCCAGTGCGCGGGTCAAGCGACAAACCCGGCGGCAACACCGGGCACCACACCGCAGCCAACGAACCACCAGGAACCAACTCATCAACCTCACGCGAATCATCCCACCCGCGCGAATACTCCACCGTAGTTGGCTCCTGATCATGCAACTTCACCCCCACAAGATCAAACAAAAACCTGCACAAATCATTAATCAAATCAATGTCCATGTTGAACCCCAGGGGCTTAATCAACAAAGGCGCATACGGGTGCATGCCCTCAGGCACCGGGTAAGGCCACATGAAATCCAACTGCTTATTACCAGTAGACACAACAACACCTTCTAAGGAATCAAAGTCTTAATACGATCAGTCGCAGCCGCCAAAGTCTTCAACGACCGCTCCAACGACCGCGCCGAAGACTCACGCAAACGCGGGTCACCCAACCCAATATCAACATCATCACCACCACGACCAGGCTTAATCGTCACCGACTGAACAAACGTCGCAAAGTTCACACCACGCGAACGAAACACCGCTTGATCACCCACGCGATAATCACGCCCAAACAAATACGGGGAACCGTCACCAGCCTCAAAAGCCACCGACACTTTCCCCTGCGTCTCCTGCAACGCGGTAAACGCCTGCTGCAGCGTCGACAAGCTGAAACCCTCACCAGGCTTAACCAAACCCCTGTACCGGTATTTACCTAGCGCGTCCTCACGAGACCACGCCCGGAACTCCGACCAGGCGAACAGTTTGTCCTTCAAAGCGTTGGCCTGCAACGTGCCCAGGAACGCGCCACCAGCGGCAGACAACGCGGCAAACGGGGGGAACAACGCCCCAATCGCCGCGCCGATGCCCTGCCACAACGCTTGCGAACCAGCCGCAATGAGGCTGTTCACAATCTGCGGGGACTTGCCGCCCACGATCACGGCACTATCAGTGGCCTTGCGTAGAACAACCTTCGATGACACACCCCGCATGTGGTCACCATCCCACACACACCAGGCTTTAGGGTTGTCACCGTTGAATGCGGTGTCGTCGATAACAATGGCCTTTGACACATTGTCTCCGGCGATTTTCTCCTTCACGCCCCTGATGACGTCGCCAACCCCGCCGGTGGATGACGCAAAGTTCCTGGCTTTCACGTCGATCACAATGGTGGGGTTCTTTAGTGTGGCGTGGTTTCGGAACGGCTGCGGGTCACCGGGTAGCCAGAGTTCCGCGACCAGCTGCAGCCCGGCCGCATCCAACGTTGCTTTGAACATGTCCCCCGCAATGTTGAACCTTGAATCAAGCACCGTCCATTCGGTGTTTTCCGACTCGTGCACAGGATTCACAATCAACGGCCACCACTCAGGCCGCAGGTCACGCCATGTTGACGCTGACCACACATCCCAGTTCTTCAACAACTGCGGCTGAAAATCCTTCGCAAGGTTGCGGAACAGGTAGTTTTTAATCACCCTGAGTGAATCACCAGCCTGTACATCCGACCATTTCAGCTGAGCAACAATCGGCGCGCCCGGAGACGCCCACAACGGCAAGTGATTAAACAGCTCCCACAAGCCTTCACCATGCACAGTGAACACGTCACCGTCAGAATCTGAGTTGATCTCCACCTCAACGACACGGTATGCGAAACGATAATGCTTCGTTTCGACAACCACCCAAAGGGATTCATTAAGAACCCGGTTCAAGTCAGGGGTGTTGGTGTCCTCATCCGCGAACATCAACGTCCGCACCGCTGGGTGCGTGCCAGGCAAATCAATCTGCATCTTGCCCGGCGCGTTGCACTCGTCACCGAACTGCGTGCCCTCTAGAAACCCAGACAGCGACACCAAAGGCTCCATGTTCTTATCGAACAGCCACACGGTACGGCCACCGGAATCATGCACGCTTTTCTGCGACTTGCCCCAAAGCTCCCATGCGAAAGCCACAAAATCACCTCCACATCGACGTGAACAATGGGGTCACCATGCCGGTAGCCCCACCGCCAAAAACCCATGTTGCCTTACCCCTCGGGGGGATAGGCTGCGGAAAAACACGCCCCCGCAACCTACGCCACAAATCCGGGGCGGGCTCACCACCAACCGTGATCATTGAGGCTTTAGCGGGGTCAGTGTCCAACACCGCCACCCTGTTACCAGTGCGGGGCAATTCCACCTGCCCCGCACCCGGGGCGGTCACCGTCACAGTGCTATTCCCCTGCCACCTGACGCGCGGCCACAACGGCAAATCACCAGGGTTATGAATCACAACCTCACCAGTGTGGCGAGTAGTTTCACCACGCCAACACCCCTCGTAGCACACAACAGGAACATCAACCGTGAACGACCGCAAACCCAACGTGGCGGGGGAAACACCAGGGTCAGGCACCTGGTCTTTCACCAACAATCTGCACGACAATGCTGTCTTGCCGGGCACAACAACCCGCAAAACAGACTCCTCAAACGGAGTCACATTCCGCACAAACAATCGCCACGACTCCGCAAGCGGAGCATCCTCAGCATGGAAACCCAGTTTCAGGGAGCCCTCCATCTTGTCGATGCTCCACCCAATCGGCGTGGCACCAACCTGCGTTGTTGTTGCCCTGGTCTTCACGTCAACCTTCGCGGACAACTCAGGCGGCCCCATCAACCACATGCCCCTACGGCCATGCGCATACCGGGTGAGTGCCCACGTCACCCCCGCACTATCGTCAAGTGAAACGTTGTACAGGGATTCCATGAAGACTCACTCCTTGCTATGTGAGAACAGTGGGTGCGCCACCAACATGACGCTCACCCTTGATCTTTTTCAGGTCTTTGGTGTTCACCTCGACCTTGCCCTCCACAGCCTCCACACGCTGCCGCAGGACTTCCTCACCATCAACATTCACCACCAGGGTTAGCTGACCGCCATCACCCTTATCGGCGATTTGTTTCAGCACACCCCACTGGTCATTAGTGAGAATCGCTTCCGGCTTACCGGACAGGTTCACCGCAGCACCCTCATGAGGCAGCACACCGCCCTGGTCATACAGGCGTGTACCACCACGGGCACGCTGACCAGCCCAACCAGCGAGGTTCACCAACCCGTGTGCCGCGTCGATGTCCTCCATCAGGCTAGCCAAACCACCGAACCCATCATCACCGCCATTAAAAGCGGAACCGAGTTCACCCCACGCGGCACCCGCGTCAGCGGCCTTGTTGACAAGGAACTTGGCACGCTCCTCACCAACAACACCAGCTGTTGCTCCGTACCCGTAGTCTCCACCGTTGAAGGCGGTCGTGAACTCCTCAGCCACGTTCGCGGCCAGGCTGTTGCGCACCATGCGGCCGAAATCACCGGTGGCGTTCACCAGTGTTTTCGCGTGCGTGTCGCCAATCAGCTGGCCGAGCCCACCGAACCCATCATCACCGCCGTGGAACGCTGTTGTGAGTTCTTCACGTGCAGCATCCACGGGGTTGATCTGCGGCCCTGTTGGGTTAATGTCCTGCGGGTTTTCCGGTTTTGCGTCGGCAACTGCGGTTGCGGCACCATCAACCCCGGAAGCAGCGGTGTTAGAATCGCCTGCCTGTTTGGCCTGCTCTTCTTCCTTCTTCTTCTGGTCGCGGGTGAACCACTCCGGCACAGGCGCAAGCTTGTCCGGTGGGGTTGTGGCCAGCTTCTTGATCAGGCCGTTGCCGCCGCCGATGAACTCGAAGAACGCGTCTTGTGCAAGTGCGTCCGGGGACTTGTTGCCAAGGGTTTTCCAGAACACTTCGTTGGCGATGCCAGCGCCGTAGGCCCCGGCGTCTTGCCAGCGTTTTACTTCGTTCTGGGCGTTGACTATTCCTTGGTGTGCGGCTAGTGCCGCGACTACTGCGGGATGGTCTTCTTCGAGGTGGGTTGCGTCTGCTCCGAGGTATTCGCCGGTGTTGATGACGTGCATGAGTGCGTCTGCTGCTTGTTTCCAGGCTGCGGGGCCTTTGTTTCCGAGTTCGACGAGGGCGGGGATTGCGTTGCGGAGGTCTCCGAAGTTGCGTTCCAGCATGTCCCACTGCTCAGCGGTAAGCACGGCCTCTGGTTTCCCGGTGTGGTTCCAGTAGGTGCCGAACCCTCCGGGTGTGGGTTTGAGCCAGCCACCGGAATCGTAGCCGTGGCCGTGACCCCACATTGTGGTCAAATCAGTCCCGTAGCGGGACCGGTAGTAACGCAGCGCAGCGTTCATATTAGCCCACGGGTCGCGCCTATCGTTCGGCAACTCCGGGTCACGATTGGCCGCGAACGTGCCGGGAATAATCTGTAACAGGCCAACGCCCGCACTGTCACCAGTGCCGTTGACGTCAACAATCTGCTGAGCAATCCCAGGGTTACCACCAGACTCAGACTGAATCTGAGCCAGCATGGCATTAACCTGCGCCGGGTCATCAGCGTTGAATCCCTGCCTACGCATGGCTGCCATTGCCATTTCCCGCCACGACTCGGCATTACCAGCCACACCAGCGGCACCGGAGAAGGTGCCCACCTTCGACTTAATAAAGTCCCACGCCTTGTCAGCGAGGGTCTTAGCGATAGCTCCGGGGAGCTTACCGAAGTCGCCGTGCTGCTCCTTGCCTGGGAAGTCGCCGATCTTGTTGATCGCCGCGTCCCACAGGCCCTTGACCATAGCGCCGAGGTTGAAGCCACCACCGCCGCCAGCACCACCTGAAATGAACTCCCCAAGGAACTCTTTCAAAGTGTAGGTGTGGTTAAACAGGCTGTTGTCGGAACCACGTGCGCGGCCGCCGATCTGCACACCGTTATCACCGGAGGATTCCAGGTTAGTGCCGTCGATCGTCCCGGCCATGTGTCCATTCTCGCCGCCGCCTTTGCCGGACAGCACACCAATGGTCACGCGACCAGACAAGCCAGGAACGAAACCGAAGTTACCGAAATTGCTTTCGGTATTGAATATGCGACCACCGTGCAGGCTACCACCGTTCAGGAACTGTACAATACCTGACCACAGGCCTGAGCAGTCCCACGAGGGATTACCCACACCACCGTACTGATATGGCTTGCCATGCTCACCTTTGATCGAATCGAACAGTGATGCGATACGTTCAGTCAGGTGATCGCGCTGCTCAGTGCCGCCATTCGGGAACACGCCGCCCTTAGCGAATGCAAGGGCACGGTACACGCCGCCGCGCGCAAACGCCGCGCCCTCACCCAGCATCTTCTTGACGCGGCTCACGCCACCACCAATGGCGGCTTTGTTCAGCGCATCAACAGCAGGCTTACCGCCCATAGCCTTAGTGACCTCTGGGCGCATGATCGCCTCACCGCCGGACAAGCCAAGCAAACCGCCAGTGGGGCTGTAGAAATGGTGAATATCCTTACCAGGACTGTAACCAGGCAGGACACCACCTGTGGCGAAGTGATGCTCAGGAAGTTCACCAAGGCCAACAAGCTTGGCCACCGTGTTCCAGGCTTTCCTGATGCCACCGTTGTAGACCGTGTTGACCACGAACTCGACAGGTTTTTTCGTCTTGTCCTTGATGCCGTCCCAGATGCGGCCGATGTTGTCGACGGTCTGACTGAACCAGTCTTTGACTTTCGTCAACCCGTCTTTCAGGCCATTGAACACCGGGTGCACAACGTTATCGGCAACCCAGCGGATGCCGTTGCCGAGGGCTTCCCACGTTGGTTTAATGAAGCCGTTCCAGATGTTGGAGAAGAAATCCCCCAACGCCTGCAAACCAGCCTGCATCAGATTCCACGTTGGCGTAACAACCGTGTCAAACACCCACTTGATGCCAGCGCCAAGACCATTCCACACAGCCTTGATGAACTCGACCATCGGGTTAAACACATTGTTGGCCAGCCACGTGATTCCCGCGATCATTAAATCCCAGGTGGGTTTGATAATCGTGTCCCACGCGAATCGAATGGCAAGACTCAGGCCGTCCCACTCGAATTTAATGAAACCGAAAATCGGCATGAGGACGTTGTTCCACATGAAGTTTGCCGCACCCTGCAACAAATCCCAGGTGGGTTTAATCACATTGTCCCAACCAGCCTTGATGCCCCATGACAGGGCTTCCCACGCCAGCAGCAGCGGAGTCAGCACGATAGTGCCGATCAGCGCCAGGCCAAACTTCGCCGCGTACTCCAACGAGTCCCACGCTGGTTTGATCAGCGTGTTCCACGCCCAGGCGATGCCAGCGGAAATAGCATTCCACGTGTCACCCAGGAACTGGATACCAACGCGCACAGCATCAGCAAGGTATGTGCCCACCCATTGGATGACCACACCAACTACGCTGATTAGCGGGTTGAAGCCATTGGTGATAATCCATGACAAAATGTTCGTGGCCTGCGACAAAATCCACGCTAACCCTTCAACGGCTTTCACCGCCCCGAGGATTGCGCCAACAACCACGCCGCCAACGATGATGCCGATGGTTTGCAGCACGGGCATGAGCACTGGTTCAAGCAGGTTCCACAGCTGCACAAGCAGGTTCCACAAGCCTTGCAGCGCGCCCCACACAGCGCCCGTGATTGTCTGCCCAAGACTATTCAAAGTCGTGGCCAAGGTCGTGACAGTGTTCCACAGGCTCGTGAAAGTGCCGCTCAGCGAATCAACAATGATGCCGCGAATCCATTCCATCGCCCGGCCAACAGTCTCAAACGCAGATGCAACAGACTGCGCGGCATCAGCGCCGAAAAGGGCGGTCAGGCCGCCGATGCCAGCATCATCGCCTTGGAACGCGGCGAACAGCTCACCAATGGATGCCTTCACATTCTGGAACGCAACGCCCATGCGTTCAGCGAAATCAACAATCGCCTGGGCTTTATCAGCCCCGAAGATCGCCATGAGGCCACCAAAACCGGCGTCTCCACCCTGGAAAGCCTCAGTGATCTCACCCCATGCGGCTTTCAGGTTGCTGAACAGTGTGAACACCGGCTGTAGGGCTTGCCCCATGAACGCGGTGAACTCGCCCCAAATCCGCTTGCCTGCCTCAGTCTTTGTAAAGAACAAGACCAGGGCGCCAACAACCGCGGCGATGCCAGCGACAATCAAGCCTATGGGATTGATAAGCATGGCTGTGTTCAACCCGAGCTGTGCCGCCGTGGCGGACAAAGTACCCGCGCGCTGCGCGGCAAGCAGGGCAGGCAGAACTTTCATCTGCGCCGCAAACGAACTAATCGCAGACACCGCAAACAAACCAGCCTGCGCCGCTCGCAAAGCAGCCATGCCAGCAACAACACCACCAACAGCGCCACCAATAACAAACAGCAAATCCTTATTGCGGCCCAGCCACTCAGCCACAGCAGGCAGCTGATTAGTCAGCGCACCAATGGAGTTCCCCAGCCGATCACCCCACGCCGAAAGCGTAGGCTCAGCCAAGGCGTACAACTGCAGCTGCAAATCATCAATCGCGTTTCCGATGCGGTCCATCACACCATTCAGGCCAGCGAGCTTAGCACCGGCTGTTTCACCAGCTGAGCCTTGCCGGTCGAGAGAAGCACGCAGCTTATCAAACCCCTCGACACCACTGTTCGCCGCAGTGGTCGCAAAGCTAACGGCTTCACGCCCGAACGCGGTTGCAGCAGCGGCGGTAAATGCCGATTCGCCCATACGGTCCTGCGCGGCCGCCAACTGCGCGGTGATTTCCCGCATACCAACAAACTTGCCCTGCGCATCGAACGCGTTGACACCCATCTCAGCCAGCGCCTTAGCGCCTTCCTTAGATGGATTCGTAAGCGACAGCAACGCCGAACGCATCGCCGTACCAGCCTCAGAACCCTTGATACCAAGGTTGGCGAACAAGCCAAGGTACGTACTCGCATCCTGCAAAGACACACCCAGAGTGGAGGCAATAGGTGCCGTGTACTTGATGGAGTCGCCTAGCTCAGTCAAGCCCGTAGCACTGTTATTAGCGGTGTTAGTCAAAACGTCAGCAACAAGTGACGCGTCCTTAGCCGCCAGGTGGAAACCATTCAAAGCAGCGATCTGAATATCAGCAGCAGTGCCAGCGTCAACCTGAGCTGCACCCGCAAGCTGAATGGAGCCCTTCGCCGCGTCCATAGCATCAGACACAGACAAGCCGCCCTTAGCCAGCGCCAGCATCGCATCAGTAGCAGACGATGCTGACGTGCCCGCCAGGGTTTCATCGTTACCGAGGTCGCGGGCACGCTGCGACACCATCTTCATAGTGTCCCCAGTCGAACCCGTCACAGCCTGCAACGACCCCATCACCTGCGACAGCTCACGGCCCTTGCCGATAGCGTCACCAAAAAACGCGGCACCACCAGCAACACCAAGGCCACCAGCAATAGCCCCACCAAGACGACCAACCGTCCCCACAAGGGAACTGATCTTCCCGCCCACACTATCCACATCACCAGACAGGCTCAGCGCCCAAGCCTTCGACTTCTCCGCCGCCCCAGTGAAAGTGAAACCAGTCTTCTTAACCTGGTCGCCAACATGACTAGCAGCATCAGCGGCCTTGCGCTGCGACGCTGCGGCGTCCTCCATTGTGGCCTTGTACAGTTTCTCCTTGGCGCTCACCTGGTCGTTGGCGTTTGCTAAATCAACCTTGGCTTTCTTAAGCTCCCCCTCCGACTTCACCAAAGCAAGTGACGCGCGGTCAGACTGGCGTTTAGCAGTCTCTAGCTCACGCTCCGCGCGCTGCACCTCCCGCGAACCGGCGTCGTTAGCGTTCCGCGCGTCCTGAAGTTTCTTCTCAGCCGCGGCGACTTTCTCATTAGCCGCGGCGACTTTATCCCGCTGCTCCCCCACAGCAAGATCAGCGGCCTTTACTTTCCCCGACGCCTCAGCCGCGGCGATACGAGCCTTCCCAAGATTATCCTCAGTGCGCGCAACCTGAGCCGCGGTTGCGACACCACCCTCACGAATAGCCTTAAGGTCAGTCTCACCACGTGCAACCTGGGCGGTAGCCTGATCAAGCTTAGCCTTAGCCACCGCCGCGTCGGACTCCGCGCGCGCCACCTGCGACGCCGTGGCCGTGCTACTGTTACGCACCTGCTGCAGACGCTCCTCAGCCACCGCAACATCCTGCGCCGCCTGCGCCTCAGCCTTACGGGCCGTAGCAACCACGCGGGTTTGCTTCTCGACGCCCTCAGCCAGCGCAGCACCAGCGTTCTGGCCGGACTTCTCAAAGCTCTTCTCGATCAGGGCGCCAGCATCATCAGCAGCCTTCGACGCGCCCTTCACCACCTCAGCGGCGAAACCACGCATCGAGGCGTTAACCGGAACCCACACAGTAGACGCCACCGCGCCACACTCCAATCAGATTTCAAGACTCTTCAAATACGCAAGGGCCTCCTCCTGGGTGTGGTCACCCAGGGAACCAATGCGTGAAGAATTAGCGTTCTTAATCTCCGACCACGGATAGGCAGGTGTTTCTTCGGCCGGCATTTTTGCTTTGCTGTTTCCGTTCACGCGGGCCAGCAAAACCTGTGTTTCCCACGTCGCCCACAGCAGCCGCCACAACAGGGAGTCGGTAATGCCGTAGGGTTTGCCGTCGGTTTGGTGCCAACGGGCCGGGGAATCTTTGGGCAGGTTCTCGACAAGGACGCGGAGTTTCCGCAAGGTGATCTCACCCCGCCAAAACTCCGCCATAACATCCCTGCGGTACGCCTGCTCTAGTGACGCTTCGAGGACTTCCGCGCCACCGCACGACGCTGCAAGCGATTCAACGGTGAAGATTTTCCCTCACTGTTGACAGCCTCCATAGCCTTGCGATGCTCAGCGAACACCAAGCCCCACAGAGACGACGAGCCACCAGCCTCGAGGAACCGGTCGTACTCTTCCTCACCCATGAACCAGGCACACAAATCAGGGCCGTACTCTGGCAGGTCATTCAGCTCATCCAACTGGGCATCATTCAGGAACATCGGGTCAGCGAAAGTAAAGGTTTCACCCTTGAATGTGAAGGCGATACGGTCACCCTCAATGCCGGTGGCTTCCTTCCGCTGAGCGATCAAAGCATCCAAATCATAGGACATGGCAGACCCCTTCCAAAGTCTCAAACAAGCAGGCCAAACAACAAAAGGTTGGTGGGGGCGGGCCTGCCAAACACTCCCCCACCACCACCTAAAATGCTGGCCTTTGATAACCCGGGGCCAGCAAGAAACCGGGGATTCGAACAACAATCAGATGCTAAGCATCATTAACAACAAGCTGCAGTTTCTGCGTCGCAGTGCGCTTTTTACCATCCTCCACCTTGAAGGTGATCTCAGTGGTGCTAGCAGCCGTCGGGCTGCCCGTGATCTTGCCGTCCTTGTTCAGACTCAGGCCAGCGGGCAAGGCAGGCGCACCGTCAACAGACCAGTTGTAGGGAGCCTCACCACCAAGCGCAGCCAGGGTAACGGAGTACTCCTGGCCCTTCGTGCCATTAGGCAGCTGCTGGGTCTGCACCTTCAGCGGCACGGCACCATCATCAGATGAAGACGTGGCGCCCTTAGCGCCGGAGCCGTCCCAGCCTGCGGAGAAAAGCCACCGCGCTGTCTTGCCTGACAGCTGCTGATCTGCATATTCCTTGCCAGCAGGGAAACCAGTCAGCGTGATTTCCAGGCCGATAGCATCCTCACGCTTGAACGTCATACCGGAGCGGCCGGTCACCTGAGCATCAAGCAGGGTGATGCGCATTGCCTTGTCACCGTCAACGACGTCGAGCACACACTGTTGGTGCTCAAACTCGGGCAGGTTGCCCTCGTCGAAGTACCATGAACCGTCGTCGTTGACCTTAATCTGACCGCCGGGGACACCAAAGTACAGGCTTGCGTTGTCACGCGTGAACTGCCACAGGGTGACCTTGATTGCCTTCACAGACTTCGTGATGTCACGACGAATAGGCAGGGCCTCCTGCCACGGAATGAACTCGTTCGTGTCCTCGTCGAAGCTGATTTCCACACCATCCGGGCTGATGTAGCCACGGTTCAGATAGATGCTGGTGTCGTACTTTTCCTTGAAGTCGGTCATGACTTTGGTGCCGATTGCTGCGGTTCGCAGCGCACCGGTGACGCCGACGCGCAGGGCGGCGGCTTCGAATCCTTCGAGGGTTGCTTGTTCGGCCATTTGTTTTCCTCCTGTTGCGGAATGCCCCACCCGGGTTTCGGGTGGGGCGTAGATTTGCTTACTTTTCTATGTGGGCACGTGAAGCGTCACTGTGACGCCAAGGCGGCGTATGTGCGGATTGTAGTCAGGCCGCGTCGAGAACCCGGGACAATCCACAAAAGTCACATTCGCCCCCGCATAGTTCGGGAGATTATGCATCAACTGCCTAATCAAAACCCCAGTGGGGTGAGCCAACGCCCGCGACGCCGCGAACACGTCAATGTCCAACACGACGAAATCCCGAACTGGCCCACGCCCACCCCATGCGACAACCTCCTCACCTGGGAGCAGGTCAACCATCACATACGGCAACTGCTGGTCAAGCTCCCCAGGCGGGGGCATACGGTCAGCCACAGTTGCATCAGGCAAGGTGGAGGAAAGCATCTCAATCACCATGCGCAAAGTATCTGACCAGGCGCGATCATTCATCAACTCACTTCACCTCCCTTGCCGCACGCCGCAAAGCGCGTATGCGCTTCTTCTCCGACGTGCCGTACTCTTCATCGCTTTCGGAAACCACGTCATATGAAGCACGGCCATTCGCGTGGTATCGACGCCGAACATCAATGACAGCTTCACCACCTTCACGCAGGGTGATCTGCCTAGCGCGCGCCGCAATCTTCGCGGCCTGCTGCTCAGTGCCACCCACAACCTGATCTGTATCCATGACCTGCTTGAACAGGTCATCTAGATCAAGCTCAACCCGGGTTGATTCCCTACCCATGAATCACCTTCAACCTGGCCTCCACATGATGAACACGACCAGTAAACGGGTCAGGCCACTTCATCGGAGTGCCGTCAACATCCAGCACCAACGCCCCACCAACCCGCACACGGTCACCCGCACGCAGGTCAATATCAAACCCAATCTGGGTGTACAGCATGAACACCGTGGTCAACGTGCCAGCACGGCCAGAATCCTCCGACGTGGACACCGGCTGCACACTCACCAAATGCGGATACGCAACGATCTCAGGGTCATCAAACGACGGGGTTCCACGCTTTGGGTTATAGGGGTCTCGCACTAACTTGGGGCGCAGAACCTCCACCGACTGATTGAAAATCAAGCTCATGGCAACGGCCCCAACTTATACAGGTCAACGATGCGCCACTCTGACGACTGCGGCGTCGCGCCAGTCGCAGCACCAACACTGATACTGCCAACACTGATATTCCCCGCAGGCCGCATGGACCTAGCCGCCATTTCCAACGCCACAGCAGCCAGATCAGGTGCCGCGTCATGACCATGCGTGATCGTCACAGCAACATTCCTGAACCCACATGGGAAACCCCCGCGCTTATACAGCAGACCATCATCCGACCAACCAACCTTATCGACGTCAACATGTTCACCATTCACAGTGAGCGCCGTGACGTCGACAAGTCGTTTCGTTGGGAGAATCATGGTCTCATCCCCAGTGCCGTCTAAGCGCAGGGTTTCCGTGCGGCGTGGCCACACATGCCAGCCGCAGAGTTGCCGGATGGTGGCCACAGCCTTGTCGATCTGGTCTTGTGTGGGGCGTTCACCGCCAACAGCCGTGGCCATGCTTGGGATTAGCCCGTGGTCATTCACCCCACACCTCCTTACTCGGTGGCCTCAGCCTCAGTAGTGTCTGCGGCTGCTTTCTTGGTTGTGCGTTTCGGGGTTTCCTCCACGGGCTCAGTAACCTCAGCTTCCACCGGTGCCGTAGAGGCGTTATCCTCAACCAGTACGGCATCAGGGAAATCACGCTGCTGGTGAATCTCAGTCAGCAGCAGCACCGTTTCGAACCCGTCCTGAAACGTCACACGATACGGACGCAACATGACTACGCACCCGCCGTCAGCGTCACCTTGACGAAAGCCGAAGGAAGCGGAACCATCAGACCGATACGCTCCTCAGCACGCAGAGTCACAAGGTTCTTCTCGAAATCATCAGCGTTGGTGTTCGAGGAATCCACACGCAAGCCACCCTTGCGGAGGATGGTGGAACCCTGACGGAACGCGCCCACAAGGGCGGTGCCCTTCGGAATGTTGTTCGTCACAACAGTGCGGTAGCCCCACACCGGCGGGTCAACAAGAATGCCACCAACACCGTACTGACCCTGGAACGGACCGCCAGCAATGTACTGGCCGTTACCGTCCTTAGCGAGGCGCAGAACCTCATAGTCAGCGGTGTTCATGATGATGCCGTCAGCGGTCAGCGGGGTTGCCTGAGCAACCTTGGAGATCGCACTGTACAGGTCATCAAACCAATTGGCTTTCTTAGCGGATGTCACAGTCTGAATGCCGGAGCGGTTCAGGATGCCACGCACATTGCTGCCCGTGCCGTCGCCGCTGATCAGCTGCTTTTCCTCCACAACGGAAAGCTCGTAGATGAGCTGGTTGTTAATCCAGTCAGCAACGAACCCGAAGTCCGCGATCATCTCGTCGGAAAGCTTCGTCAACGCGGCGATCTTCGACAGTGATTCAGTCACAATGTCAAGATCGGCGAAACGCACATAGGGTTTCTGCGCACCCTCAGCCACAGAAGCAGGCGCGCCCTCGGCGATGCGGTTGGCCTTCTCCACCAAGTACTTGATGGTGGGGAGGTCCACATTCGCAGAACCCATCAGGTCAGCGGCAACCAGCTTCTCACGACGCTGGTTAACAATGCTGCGCTGGTACATGGTGCCGAAACCATCAACCAGCGGGGTTGTCTTAGCCGGGTCGCCGGCGGCCTTGAACTCAGGTGCGGAAATCTCCAGGCGTCGGGAACCCTGCTGCTTAAGGCTTTCGCCAGCAGACTTCACGAAATGCTCACCCAGGGATTTAGCCTCAGGCTGCAGCGGGGTTTCACCCGTGTCGATGTTGCGCAGCTTCTCGAAAACCGAGTTGGCTTCCTTCACCTTGGCAAGTTCAGCGTCGAGGGCTTCGGCCTCGTGGAGGGCTTCTTTCAGCTCGGCGAGCTGCGCATTTGTCACCTCCTCACCAAACTGCGAGTAGAGGCTTTTTGCATGGTCAAACGCGGCGTCACGACGCTCACGCAGGGTTGCGTTACCCATTAGTGTTTCTCCTTTTCCAAGATCATGAGGCGGGCACCCAGCTTGTTCAGGGCGCCCTGTTTATCGCCGCTCTTCTTGGCGGCATGAGAAAACCCCGAGGGTGGTGTTCCCTCGGGGTTAGTGTCGTTTCCGGTCAGCGCGTCGCGCATTGATTTCAGCATCAACGCCATTGCCTTCGACATTTCCGCGCCGGACTCGGCGGCTTTAACCGCAAGTACTTCTGTTTCCTGGTTCGCGCCGATAGGAACGACACTGACCTCGTACAGGCGCACCTTGCGAATCTCGAAAACCCAATTGTCGTTGTCTTTCATTTCCGCGCCTTCGACAACATCAAACGCGAAACTCATTTGCGACAATCGGCGCTCTTTCAGCAAGCGGTAAACCTGGCTAGCTTTCTCATTATCCAGGTCAAGCTTCGCACGGATTTTCAAACCATGATCATCCTCAACAGCCTCAACAACCGTGCCAATATTGCTGAACGGGTCTCGGAAATCATGGCCATACAGCAAAGGCAGCTGATTACCTGATTCCTCCCACTCCTTCAACGTGTCCGCAAACGCGCCCTTACGGATAACATCACCGTAAGAATCCACATTATCGAACACACTTGCATAGGCGATTATCTCGCCCGCCTCAACCTCAACATCATCAGGCTCTTTAACCCGAACCTTCAAATCTTTCAACTTCATAAGGGCAACACCTCCTTTCTCACCCCCAGGCAACTCCGGGGGATTCTCATACCAAGCATCAATCCGCGCCAACACATCATCCGACGCGCCAACTTCCGTAGCACGCTCCACACAAACATCACGCCCAGGGTCAACCAAATGGAACACCGCACCAACCCCCTCAAACTTGCTGACCAGCGCGGAAGGCGGATTCTCCGACACAAACCACAACTCATCAACAACCGTCTCAGGGTCAAGCAACCACCCCACCAAGCCCCTACGCATCGCCAACACCGCATCAACAACCCCCGGCGACACGTCAGCCTCCGGCTTGTCGACGCCCCCCACCACCGCAGCAACCGCATCAAAATCAAAACGCGGCACCCCCGCGCCAGCATTCTCCGCGACAAACACAGACTTGCCAGCAAACGGGGGGCCAACCACCACGTTAACCGCCACCGTCATCACCTCCATCAGCACTAGGGGGTTCCTCCCCCGGGTCCACCGCAGTATTCAACGGCACCAACAAATCATCCCCACCGTCAACCGAAGGCAGGTTGTTCATCGCGCGCGCCTCATTGCGCGTCATCCACGGGCCACCAACAGCGGTGCTTGTGACCTGCGCCTTTTCCTCAAACGAGGCGCGCAGCTTCTCCTCAATGTTGAACTCGAAGTACACGTCGTCTTCAACGCCGAGCTTTTCCAGTAGGAACACGTTCAGGGTGTCCTCGATCTGCTTAATGATCGGGCCGAGGGAATCACCGTAGAGACTCTTACGAAACTCGCGCACATTCGAGTAGTTCGCGTTGTCCAGCAAACCAACCATCGTCGGATTGACCTGGAACACACTGGCAACCGTCGCAAGGGACAGCTTGGCCACATCAACAACATCTTCATCCGACGCTTTAAGATGCATCGACTTGAAAGACATGCCGTCTTCTAGAATTGGAGTGCCACCCGCGCCGGAACCGCGCCCCGAATACTGCGACTGCCAAGCCGCCTTAAACCGGCGACGGTCCATACCCTCCCAACGCGGAGCACCCGCCGGGCGCTCAATCACGCCACTGATACGTGGCCCGTTCTTCCACAACTGGCCACGATACGCAGCAGATTCCAACTGCTCCTTAAGCAAGTCTTTCAGCGTGCGCACCTTCGACGCACCACGCTTATAACTCCCCGGGGAATAGCCATGCACACGAATGATCTTCTCCGCCGGAATCTCCAACGGCTCACCAGTCTTATCATCCGTGATCACAATGGACTTCAACGTCCACTTATCTTCCCACCGCAGGCGATGAACCCACGTCGGAGAAATCGGGTAAATCTCCGGCCCGTCACCAGCGTCACTGATCACCCAAATAAACTCGTCATACAAGCAAAGGTCCATGACAGACGCATACAACAGATCATAGAAAACCTGCCCCGCATTAGCCTTCTTCACCAGCCGCGCCAACGGGCCAGTGCGCACACGCTCACGCCCACCATCATCAGCATGACGATAAACATGAACCCCAATCGACGCGATATTCCGGGCAATGAAATCAGTGACCGTCCGAAGGTGCGGTTGGGAATCCCAAAGCTGCTCAACGCTGAAACCATCAATCGACGCCGCCAATGATTCAAGAATCGGCAACGCCAAACCCTCAGGCTCAGGAACAGACACCGCCGTCGGAAGAAACCCCAAACGCTGCAAAATCCCCACCAGAAATCACCTCCTAAACAATCAACAAATAATCATCATCACTATCATCTTCACCAGCGTAAATATCATCGAAATCAGGCTCCTCACCCCCAAAGAAATCCTCATCCGCATACGCCGAACGCCGCTCCTCAGGCTCATGCCCAAGCAACCACCACGCCACATTGCACGCCACCAAAGGCGAAACATCATTACGACTACCCGACCTATCCCAAATAAACAGGTCACCAGCCTTCTTATCCTGAGCACCCTCAACAGCCAAATCAAGAACAGGCTGCGAACGATGCCGAAGCTCACCAGTCGCAATCGCATCAAAAAACCCAAGCACAGACGAAGACATATCCCCACCCTGCCAAGGCACCACCGTCAAACCAGCCTCCTCCAAAAGCGGAGCCAAACCAGCAGCCGGGGCGCCCTTCACCTGCATCGCTACACGACCATCAAACCAATCGACGGCCCCAACACGAGCTGCGAACCACTCGGCAACCCATCTAAACCCGGCGCGTTGGGCGACGACTTCAACGTGCGTTCTTCCATCATCACGAACACCAGCGACCGCGACATAGGCGAACTTGCCGTCCACCGCGACATCAACCGCCGCCGCCACAGGATTCCCCTCCGCAACATGGGAACCAGCATCAGCGCAAGCACCCCACACGTCAGCAGGAATCTTCCCCGGCTCCAGGGACTCCACCCACACACACATTTTCTCAGTGCGGAAACCATCAGGATTCTTCGTCTCCTTCGCCTCAGCCAACAAATTCTTCAAAGTGATGCCGCCCCAACCCATCGACGGGTTAGCTTGACGCAGCGCATCCACGTCCGTTATCTCAGCGTCCTGCGACGCTGACCATGAGAACAACGCCGTGGCCATGTCCTCAGTGTCCCCAAGGTTGATGCGCTCCACCGCTGAATCACGCAGGGATTTCAGCACAATCGAACGCGCGTCACCCGCGTTAGAGAAACCCCACAACTGCGACTCAGGGCGCGCCGCAATCGTTGGCTCAATCGAGTTCCAACCATCCCACGTAAGCAGCTCACGCATCTCATCAATGAACGCCGTGTCAGCCGAAGCAGAACGCCCACCCTTACGGTCAGCAGTAGTCACCGACCATGTGGGCAAAGTTCCGAACACATCCAAGCGGCCAGGCACAGGAACCTTGCACAACTCAATCTGCTTGCTACCGTTCGTCTCCCGCATCCACGCGCCGTTGAACTCGTTATCCTTCGGGCGCGGGTCATTCGGCAAGTACTCACGCAGCACCTCATTGTGAGCGGCGATCTTAAACGCGTCTTTCAACGTGTCCTCAGCAACAGTGAGTTTCTGAGCTGCGGAAACAATCTCCGACGCGCCGAACACGAACAAACGCCACAGGCCGATCACAACCATCAGCGTTGTCTTGCCGTTCTGTCGGGCCACCTCGACGATGACGCGTTTAAACCGGAAGTCAGTGCCGTCGAGGTTCAGTTCCAGGCCGTGAATCAACAGCCATTTCTGCCACGGGTACAGGCGAATGCCCAGGAACTCCGCGAACTCGATAGCCTCAAACCCCTTTGACGTTTCCAGGGTCAGCGGGCGCAACGGCGGGGGAAACAGGCGCGGCTGCTCGAAGCCCTTAACCTGCTCGACCACCACCGGCCGCCTTCATACGCTCCATCACCGAAACAACCGCCACAGGACGGTCACGGTCCTCAGGAATCCCCCGCGCCTCCGGCGTGCACCCCAACGCCCCCAACGCCTTCAACAAATGAGGCCCCAAATACAATGCCTTAGTGCGGTCATACCCAGCATCGACAGGCACGAAATCAATCTGACGAGCATACGACAACGCCAGTTCCTGCAATGCTTTATCCGCACCGGTGACGTTCTCGCCACGAGCCTCAATTGAATCAAGTACAGCCTGTTCAAGCGGCCCAACAGTCATGATTAAAGCTCCTTCCAGAAACCAGGTCTTGCGCGCGCGATACCCCCAAAAACGAGTGGGGGGAGAGGACAGGCCCACCCGGCTCAAATGTCCTGGTCAGGCGTGCTGGTGATTTGCTACCCCCTACCTTTGTTACCAGGTTTGACTGGGTTGCCCGAGGGTTGGGCGGGGTGGTTGGTTGTGGCGTGCGCGGTTGCAGTTGGTGTGTGTTGGTTTGATGTTGTTGGGGTCGTTTTCGAGGTGTGGGTGTGTGCTTGTGGGGTGGATGTGGTCGAGGTCGCATGCGTTTGGGGTGTGTGGTGGTGCGGTGTAGTCGATTGGTTGGCCGCAGAGGTAGCAGGGGGTGTTGTTTTCTGCGTGTTGTTGGCGGAGTTGTTGGCGGAGTTTTTTGTTTGCGCGGGTTTCTTTGAATGGCATGGGGTTTTGGGGGTTGATATGGGTAAACCCCCATGCTTTTTGGCATGGGGGTTGTCTGCGACTGAGTTTAGCAGTGTGGTTGCCCGTTTTGTCAATGTGACAGTTTTTTATCTATGTCTGCTTGCGAGTATTTGAGTGTGCCGTCGAGGCTGTGGTGTGCTCTGATGTGTCCTCGTGCTCTCCAGTGGTGGATTTGTTTGCGGGTGATGTGGTGGCCTTGTTGCCATGCGTGGTCGATGGCTTGTTGGATGGTGAGCCATTGGCCGTGGGGGTTGATGGGTGGTTCTCGGTGGTGGCGTTGGGTGAGGTCTTGTTCGATGGTGCGGAGTCCTTGTTCGATGGTGTCGGGTTCGGGGTGGTGGTTGATGAGGTGGGTGTTATGGCTGAGCCAGGTGCACCAGCGTGAGAGTGGCTGGTTGGCTGCGTTGGCTGGGAGGTGGATGTTTGCGTGTTTGAGGATTTGGTGGATGATGTCGCGGAGTTCGTCTTCGGTGGTGATTTTGTTTTCGAGTTGGGTGAGGTTGAGGGGTGGGCGTGGTCCGGGTGTGGTGTGTCCTCCTTCTTTGGGGATGGTGGAGTCGATGTGTGTGGGGTGGAGGTCGGTTTCGAGTTCGTGGGTGAGGGTTGCGAGGTTGGTGAGGATTTTGTTGATGGTGATCATGGTTTGGGTTCTTGGAGTTCTTTGGTGGCTTTGGTGGTGAGGATGATGGAGCCGTAGGTGTCGAAGGCTAGGTATCCGTGGTCGATGAGGATGTTGGTCATGGTGTGGTTGATGCGTTTGCCGGAGGCGAAGCGTCGGAGGGCGTTGATGTGGTTGGGGGTCATTGGTTTGTGTCTTTCTTGGTGGTGAGGTGGGTGATTGTTCCGGGGTGGGTGAGGGTGCTTATGGCGGCGGTGATGATGATGCACGCGGCGATGGTGAGAGTCATTGTTCGTCTTTCTGGATTTCGTATCGTTCTTCTTGGTGGTCGCGTTCGAGTTGGTCTGCGCGTTCCCAGTCTGGGAGGGTGTCGTCGTTGGTGTCGTCGTGGGGGTAGGGGTGTGCCATGTGGGTTTCTTTCTGGGTGAGGTGGATGTGTGCGCCGGGTGTTTCGCCGGGGTGTGCGTAGCGTTTGTGGGTTATCCAGGTTGTGATTTGGCTGTCGTCGTTGATTGCTCCTGATTGGGTGAGGGCGTCGCCGAGGGCGCGTTGTAGTTTGTCGAGGTCGGGGGTTTTGGTGTGTGGTTCGGTTTTGTTTTTGAGGCGTTTGGGGCGGGGGAAGATGAAGATTGCGGTGATGGTGAGTGGTCCTTGGATTGGGGGTTTGTGGTTGTGTGCTGTTTCTGCGGAGGTGGTTAGTGCTTTGCGCCAGGCGGGTAGGTGTTTGCTGGATTCGATGCTGCGGCCGCCGCCGATGTAGCGTTTGGAGCCTTGGGGTCTGGGCGTGCCTGGGGTGAAGAATGTGAGTGTTTGGGTCATTGGAACATGCTTTCTATGTGGGGGTGGTGGTTTGTTTTGGGTTGGGGGTGGGTGTTATTTTCGCGCGTGAGGCTTGGGGTGGGTTGGTGGTGCGTGGTGGCCTGTTGGGCGGGGCGTGGTCGCAACAGGCTCAAAACGGGGGTTTTGCGGCGTTGGAATTGCCAAACCATACACGACTACCCGCCGAGGGGTTTTCGGGCGCGTGAGGCGGCAATGAGGGCGGATTTGGGGCATTCTCGTTTCGTCTGACCGCCCGGAGTTGAGCGTATTCCGGCGGGAGGTCCACCGGCTCAGGCGGTGTCCGGTGGTCGCATTTGCGGGCTACGCTGCGGTTTTCCGGTGAATCCGGGTCGATTCCACGTGTCGGGACCAGGACAAACCCGCGCTCGTCGCACCACGGGCAAGCGTCGATTTCGGCTCGTCGTGCCTGCTTGGCGTGGGTTTTCTGGTCCTGGAACCAGCGCCTTGCCTGGGCGCAGGCCCCGCATGGCGGCACCTGGTCGCGTGGCAACCCGGCGTGGTCGCGGCATCGGGGGTTGTCCGGGGTGGACCAATCGGCGGGTGTGTCGCCGGTCACTGTTGGGGTGCTGGGGGGCGGCGCGTCAGCGGCCGCCGAACCCCGGTCGAAACTCGGGGCGGGGGCATGTGCGCTTGCGCTCTCGCTCGGAAGATTTTCTCTCTTAAGCTCCCCTTTATTGGTATTGGTCGGGCGCAGGTCCGGGCGCGCGCGACGCGCGCGAGAGGTGGACATGCGGGTGGCGTCCGGGGTGGACATTTCGGCGTTTTCGCTGGTAGAGGAAAAATCGCTCGACCTATTCGGATTCATTTCGTTTTCATTTCGATTTCGATTCGCGTTCGATTCGGATTCATTTCGATTTCGATTTGAATTCATTTCGCGTTCGGATAGGTCGAGCCCCCCCGTTTCGGTATCGGCGTTGCAGCCCCTCCTGCGGGCCTTTGACTCGCGTTCAATCCGGCGTCGATTCGAGCGTTGTTCGCGGGTCTGCTGATAGTCCCCCCAGTCCCTAAAAGTGAACACGATCACACCATTTTCATTGACAGATTGCGTCCACAACCCCGCATCAACAAGCGCCTGAATCTGAACCGCACTCCCCCTCAAAGCCCGCACCTGCTGACGAGGAATCACCCCATCAGTCTCAAATTCAGCGCACCAACTCCCAGCCTTCGCCCACAATCCCACCGCAGCATTAGGAAGGGAGGAAATCTTAGGATGCGCATGAAAACGGTCGTCAATCATGAACCAGCTCATTACGCACCGAGTCCAACATTCAAGCAGACAACACTGATTGACCTGCACGTTTCCTTATCCAGGAACAAGCCGTACCGGCGAACAGCGAAAATGGCGATGCCTTGCGGCGTGAACAAATTCACCCATTCAGGTTTCGGGGCATTCATTTCCCTTATCTTTCATCAAAACCACCCCCACAACACGAGCTGCGGGGGTGGCAAAAACAAATACTGTTAGAACGGAGGTTCGCCCGTATCCTGCGGGGTGGCGGGGGGCGAAGAACCCCACGCGCCCCCCTGCTGAGAAGGCGAATACCCAGGGCGCGCCTGCGAACCAGCCACCTCAACATCAGCCACAGACTGCAACGCATCAACCGCCATGACCTTAATCATCGACCGCTGACTACCGTCCTTGGCTTCCCACTCCTCAGTGACCAGCTTCCCAACCACCGTGACCTTAGAACCCTTCCTCAGGTAGGACATTGGTTCAGCAGCATCACCCCACAAGGTGACTTGGATGAACAACTGGTTTGTGTTCTCCCACTCACCCGTCGGGGTTTTCCTACTGTCGGAGCACGCTAGGCGGAAAGTGCTGCATGGCTTGCCGTTGGAGGTGAACCGGAGTTCAGGGTCGCTGACCAGTCTTCCGGGGAAATGCTGGTACGGAATCATGGCATGCCCCCCTCAGCTTCAGCCGCGAGGGCTTCCATCTCAGCAAGGGTGTTGTAGCGCTCACTGTAGGCGTGCTCTGCGGCTTCACGCTGCGGGTGGTCTGCAGGGATTCCCCTGGCTTGCTCGGCCACCGTGTTCAGGTCGTCGATGCTGGCCGCGGTGTTGAATGCCGCGATGATGCTGTCAACGTCGATCTGCGGTGCCTGCTTGGATTCGAGGGCGGCTTTCACGCCTGCGGCGCCGCGCTGCTGGCGGGGCTTGTCGAGGCGTGTGGCCTTGGCTTGCACGCGGCTTTCTTCGAGCTGCAAATCCTCAGCTGTGTAGGTGATTCCCAACAGCACGTCGGGGGCCAGTTTGCGGCTCACCTCGGATAGCGCTTTGGCGTACAACATGGCTTGCGGGTCGCTTTGGTACTTCGGGTTGTTCGTGTAACCAGCGCGCTTTGCCCGGTCGATGGTCCAGGTGCTTGTTTCCTGCTCACCCTTCGGCGAAGTGCCCGTCACCGTGACGCTTTCATCTGTGGACTCGATGGTGTCGAACCGGTAGCCGCGTGCCTTCAAAAGCCCGGACATGGTGCGGGCATAAATCGCGGGGGCGCCATGCACAACGAAAATCTGCTGCAGGGACTGCAAAGGCTTCAGACCCAATTCAGCACCATAGAGTATTGCTGCGGCTCCGTTTTCCGGTTTGCCCCTGTACGTTTTCGGCACCATGTCGGTGCTGCACAATGCCGCCGCTAGTTTGTGGGCGGTTTCCATTGCCTGCGCTTGCCGCATCAGTAGGTCTATGGCGTCGTCGCTGACGTCGCTGGTGGGCATGACCTCAGCCTCGGCGGTTGGGGTGATGCGGTCGATTTCCTGGCTCACTGGTTGTCCTCCTTATGATTGGGGTTTACGACGTAGATTTCGTAGCCTTGGCCGTAGAACCCGTTGTCTTCGTAGCCTTTTGCGGTGATGATTTCGGCGGCTTTGACCGACGACTCTGCCCACACGAACACTCGAACAACGTAGTCGCCGATTGTGTTGTAATCCTGGGTGAGGTCTTCTCCGGCGATCTTCACGCCGGTGATTGCATGGTCGTAGGGTGCGAGGTGGCTTATCCACCAGTTCCCCGCGCTGCAGCCACCGCAGCCCTCGTTCCCCACAGGGTAGAGGCGGACACCGTTGTCGAGGATGAGGGCTTCATCGTCGTTATCGACTTCAACGATTTTGTGTCCGATGAGTAGTTCTTTGAGGTCTTCGAGGCTTTCACCATCGACTTTCTTATCCCAGTCGCCGTCGTAGTGGTTGAAGGTCATTGTTCAAGCTCCTTTGCTTCTGCGATGCCGTCTTTGGTGAGCAGGTGCGTGATGCCCATTGGGTGGTTGTCCATGTTGATTGCTGCGGGCTGGAAAATCCCCACCCATTCGCCGCTTATGTGCTTTTTCACCAAGTCTTGGCACTGCATGTATGTTTCGGCCTGCACCGCCAAGATCATGTCAGGGTGGGCGGGCGCCCACTCAGGGTGCGTGTTTTTGCGGTACTTCTCGTGAAATATCACGTAGAGGGTTTTCATAGCTTTGCTTTCAGGTTCGGGCGCAGCATGACCCCACCGCGTGAGGTTGCTGCGCGGGTTGCGATGGTGGTTTCACCCATGAGGGCTTTTTTGGCGTTGCCCATGCGGTCAAGCAGCCGGGTTTTCGCCGCTGTCGCTGCTTGCGCGGCGGCTTTCTCCATGCGCAGGGCGGTGAGGATTTCTTCGGCCTCGGCGGGGGTGAGCTGTACTTCCTCATCCGGGTTGATGTCCGTATGCAGGCCCCGCACTGTTTGGTAGGTGCTGGTCGTGTCATCAAGCGGAGGCGGAGTGTCTTCCTGCAAGGACGTCCACCAGTCTTTGGCGACGTCCACCAGCCCGTCGAACAGGTCAGCATCCCAGGGGATTTCATGCTCCTCGGCCTGGTGGAACGGCCCCAGCACAAGCACACTGGCCTGGTGAATGCCGCTGACGCCCATTTGCCACACCACCTGCGTGTGGTAATCCGCTGGCACGCTGTCCGGTTCCCCGGGTTTCCCCCAGTCGTCGAGACTGCGGGCGGTTTTGCATTCCAGGATTCGGAATGCCCTGCCCCTGCGAGCCCTGCGATCAAGTGTCGCAAGGTTGGGGAACGGCAAGTCATCACGAGTGTAGGCGACTTCCCCGGCGTTAAGCTGCCATGTGTCGGGTTGGCGGCGTGCCCACCAGTCAGCTAGCGCCAACTCGGCGGCGTGCCCCCAGTCCGCAATGTCTTGTTTCATCGGGGTTGGTGGGATTCGGCCGGCCATTTCGTGCCACAGGGTGTATTGGCTGGTGAATCTGCTGACCCCGAGGATTGCTGGGATTTTCGACGCGGTGATCATGCCCCGCCACTCGTTGGAGCCGGGTGGCGGTGGATTCTTGACTGTTCGGCTTGTCATCGTCATATCGCCAGGGTTAGGGCCAGGGCGAAGGTCAGGGTGCATAGCGCCCCGAGGATTGCGATGCTAATGACTGGCGGGGGTTCCTGAAATCGTTGCGGTGGTTTGCGGTGGGTCATAGTAGTTCACCTACTTCGAATGTGCGGTCAATGTATTTGGTGGGGTTGAGCACGACATCGGCTAGGATGTCGTGAAAGCCGCAGAGGAACAGGTCACTGTCCGGGGCTTGTGCGCGGTCGCAGCCGGTGTAACAGCACGGCTTCTCTCCTGCCCCTGGTTTTAGGCATGGGTTTGGGGCTAGCATGAGTTCGATTTTCCGGCGTATTGCGGCTACCCTGCTCGGGGCTATTACCCTGCGCCCTGGGCGTTGGGGTGCCTCGTCGTCTAGCATGCTGTGAGGTCTTCCATGTGCAGCACGTCTATGAGGTTCAGCAGGGCGCTTTTGATGTTCTGGTTGCTGTCGATCTCCGGCTGGTAGACCTTGTGGAGGATGTGCACGGCGTCTTGGAGCTGTTCGAGTTTGCTCATCACTTATCCCACCCACTCCCTGGCCATGAGTCCGAGCATGAATGCGACCAGCACCATAGCCCCGATGCTGAGTGCCCCGAGGATTTCCCCCACGGTCATTTCCTCATTGGTAGAACCGTGTTTCGGTGCGCGGCTTTCGCGTTCGGTGAGAACACCAACCGCGCGGGCAAGTGCGGTTTCCGGGTCGTTTTCTTTCGCTCTCATGGCTTGCCCTGCTGGGTGCCGAAGACGGGCAAGCTCATACTCAAACTGCTTGTCGGTCATGCTGTTTCCTTCATGTATTCAATGGCTGTGCGGTAGCTGATCAGGATGCGCGCGCCGGGGCGGCGTTGGCTTGCGGGGAGTTCGCCGGAGCGAATCAGGTTGCGGATGGTGCTGTGGTGAAATCCGGTCAGCCTGCAGAACTCTGCGACGGTGAGCCATGTTTTCTTTTCCCCGAACAGGGCTTCAATGTCGTCGAGGGTTTGCTTTTCGATTTGGTCTAGCATTAGTTGCTCTCCTCAAACATGTCGTTGATGGCAAAGAAGCCTTGGTTGCGTTCGATTGGGAGGTTTTTGCGTTCCCCGATGTTTTCCCGCCGGACTGTCACTGTGCCGAAGCAATCTCCGTTGTTGGCGACGAATGGTGTGAGGGTGCTTTCGGTGGAGGTGGTGAGGATGGTGGCGTCTTTGATGTGCTTGATGCGTGTGGCGTTGATGCGCATGGGGTGCACAATGTCGGGGGCTTTGGCGTTGAATGCGGCTTGCACTCGGTGGATTACCCCATCAATCCAGTCGTGTTTGCTTGCCCGGAACACACGGTATTTCATTTGGTGTTTGGTTGAGGCGATGAGTTTCCGGCGTGTGACGAACAGGGTGATTGACTGTTTTGATTTGGGGATTTTCGCCACCCATGTGTTGAGGATGTGCAGCTCCTCAGCGGGTAGCAGGATTCCCGTGTCGTGTGGGAGGCTGTCGTCAAGCATCCCTACCCGGTGTGCCACTGTGACGTTTTTATCTGTGGCGATGATGAACGCCTCGGAGTCCTTCACGATGAGCTTCATCTGCTGAACCTCATCGTCCCCGTCAGTCTCCTTCGACGTCGCAACCGGATACACCGCATCCAAAGCCTGCTTCAAAACCGGCTGCTCACACCGCACAATCGCAAACCCACGATCAAGGTTCTTGTCCTCCAGATCACCCCGGAGAACCGCCCACTCGAACACTCCCTGTAGGTGCTCGAAGCGCCCGTCGATGAACTGCTTGCACTCGTCAGGTAGCATGCCGCGTTCAATCAGTTTGCCGGGGTTGTTCATCACCCATTGCTGAATGATCTTCTCGATGTCTTCGGTTTGGATGTTGAGCTTCGGGTACGTGTCACGGAAGGCTTCGAGTGTTTCATCCGTGGTGTAGGTATAGTGTGGCATTGTCTCCTCCTTGGAGTCGAAAAGGGCACCTGAACCAGTGATTGGCGTTACAAGTTTCAGGTGCCCGCGCTTATTGGGAAAAGGTTTGATGTTACTGGTTGACAAGATCGAACCACCCGACCAGGTAGTCTGAGTCGCCCATCATGGTTGCGATGCGGAGGGCGTCGGCGGCGGTGACGTATTTACGCCCATGCCTAAAAAGCTCCAAATCCGATACCTGGTATCCGAGTGTGGCTGCCAACCGTTCATCGGTGTTCAGGTTCAGCATGTGCGCAATGTTTTCCAGGGCGCCGCGTCGGAATCGGTATTTAGGCGCGGTCATTGTCATCACTGTCATTGGCTTCTCCTTTGTCTTCCTTCTCTGGTTTCCATGATTCGGCGCGAATGGCGATCATGTCGTGGATTGCTTGGTATTCGGCTTGCCAGCGTTCTTGCGTGGCTTCGTCGTGTCGTCCCCAATGTTTGCCGCGGCGTTCGGCGACGGCTTGCATCATTGTGTCTAGGGTGCCTTCCCAGCATCCGATGCGGACGAATGTTTCGTCGGTTTTGGTGTGTGCGGCGGTGACCCAGCGGCTTTCTATTCCTGCGGGGCCAGCAACGAAGATGTGTTGCTTTTGGAACACCTCCGCGTTGCCGGACACCCACGCGTTGCCGGACACCTCCGCGTCGCCGAACACCCGCGCGTTGCCGGACACCCACGCGTTGCCGGACACCTCCGCGTCGCCGGACACCTCC
>ERZ773044.146-NODE-146-length-37904-cov-17.5713_pt1 | contig 37904 bp, 34 predicted proteins | sample MGYA00511897_ERZ773044 | MGnify/ENA primary metagenome ERZ773044 (study PRJEB29015, sample SAMEA2738116) | human oral metagenome | biome: human oral; feature: human-associated habitat; material: saliva | place: China | collected 2170 ...
GCGAAGCGTTCGGCGGGGATGTGGTGCGGGCAAAAACGCTGATGCACGGCAAAGTATCGCCCGTGTTCCATTTAAACAAGGGCATGTTTAAAAATTTGCCCAATCCCGTTACCTGCACGCGCTATCACAGCCTCGTCATTGCCCGCGATACGCTGCCCGATTGTCTGGAAGTAACCGCATGGACGGAAGATCAGGAAATCATGGGCGTGCGGCACAAAGAATATGCCATCGAAGGCGTTCAGTTCCATCCGGAAGCTCTGCTGACCGAACACGGGCACGAAATGCTGGATAATTTCCTGCGCGAATTTCGTGATTTTCGCGCTTAACCCCTGTTCCGGTTTGAGGCTGTCTGAAAAATGAATTATGCCTTGGATGCGCTTTGGTGGCGTTTGACCGACCCCGATGTCCGCGCGCTGGCCGCCGTGCTGACCGCTCCCGCTTTGTGGCACAGCGGCAGCGAACTGCCCGTGGCCGCATTGCTCGGAGAACGCGGTTTCCGTTTTCTGCTGGAATTGGACAGCAGTCCCAAACCCCTGCACAGCCATTTGGCGCAGGAAACGCCGTTCGGCGGCAGACTGGGCCTTTATGCCGAAAGCCTGCTGGCTTTTTGGTTGCAACACGCGCCGCACTGCCGTCTTTTAGCCCGTAACCTGACGGTTTCAGACGGCCCCAACACTTTGGGCGCGCTGGATTTCGTTGCCGAAATCGGCAGCCGCCTTTACCACATTGAGCTGTGTTGCAAATATTACGGCACGGATAAAGCCGCAATGGATGGCTTGTGCGGACTCAATCCTCACGACCGTTGGCCGGACAAGGCGGACAAATTGACACGCCAACTCGCTTTGGCGCACAGCGAGGCGTGCGTGCGGGCATTGGCGGCGGCAGGCATAGGCCATACGGCAGCCTTGTACAGCGCGAGTATTGTGCGCGGGATGCTGTTCGCGCCTTCAGAAGCACGGTTGCCCGAACCTTTGAATATCTATGGCTGGCACGGTGTTTTTCTGCACGAATGGCCGTCTGAAAGCCCTTGGGGGGATGAGTGCCGCTATTATCCGCTGCCGCGCACCGCTTATCTGGCACCGGCACGGGTGGCGGAAGGGGAAACCTTGTCGTGGGACGAAATCCGTACTTTAGGCAGCGGATTGGTTGCCGTGCTGCAACACCGGCCGGACGGAATGTGGCATGAGTCGGAACGGATAATGAAGCGGTAAAAGAGGCCGGATGCGGCCGGCAGATGCGTTTGCGTTGCCGTTATCGTGTCATCAAACCGCAAGCGGTGCGGTTTCGTTCGGCGTTGTCCCGATTCCGGTTCAAATTGAATTTTCTATGGCGAAAGGCCGTCTGAAAAGTATCCGCTCCACGCGGCAAATACTTTTCAGACGGCCTTTTATCGTCAAATCACTGCGGCATTTATTTGCCCAATGCGGCCAATACTTCGGCTTTCACGGCTTCTACCGGTTGAGTGCCGTCAACCTTGATGTATTTCGGCGCGTGTTCACCTGCCAGCTTGCTGTAAAAATCGACCAGCACTTCGGTTTGCTCGTGGTACACGGCAAGGCGTTTTTTGACGGTTTCTTCTTTGTCGTCGTCGCGCTGAATCAAATCTTCGCCGGTTACGTCGTCTTTGCCTTCGGCTTTGGGCGGATTGTAGGTAACGTGGTAGGTACGGCCGGAAGCCAGGTGAACGCGGCGGCCGCTCATGCGGTCGACAATCACGCTGTCGGGTACGTCGATTTCAACGACCGCGTCTAAATCCACGCCCGCTTCAACCATCGCTTCGGCTTGTGCCAGCGTGCGCGGGAAACCGTCAAACAGGAAACCGTTTTTGCAGTCGTCTTGCGCGATGCGTTCTTTCACCATGCCGATGATGATGTCGTCGCGCACCAAGCCGCCTTCGTCAATGATTTTTTTCGCTTCCAAACCCAGCGGCGTGCCTGCTTTAATCGCAGCGCGGAGCATGTCGCCGGTGGAAATTTGCGGAATGCCGAACGCAGCGGTGATGAATTGTGCCTGAGTGCCTTTGCCCGCGCCCGGCGCGCCTAACAATAATACTTTCATGGAAGTGTCCTTTTTGTGGAATGTTAAGGGTCTGTAATCGTATTTAGCGAATCTTAATACTTTAGAGGCTGTCTGAAAAGCATGGTTTTTCAGACGGCCTGCCAATCGAAAATCACCAAATAAATCAAACAACAAAAAAACAGTTCATGGGCGGGGACAATATTTTTCACTATGATTCCGTTTTTTTATCTTGTTATCAAACAGTTAAACACATACACTGCGGGCATTCGCAAACAAAAAACAAAACAGGCCATGACTTCTCCAAGCAAAAAACTCAGCTTTGAATTTTTCCCCACCCGCACGCCCGAAGGCCGGGCCAAACAGGTGATTACGCGCAAACAGTTGCGCCAGTTTTCCCCGGAATTCTTTTCCTGCACGTCCGGCGCGGGCGGTTCGACTAGGGACGGTACGATGCAGACCATCGGCGATATTTTGGCCGAAGGCACGGCTGCCGCGCCGCACCTGCCCTGTATCGGTATGACGGCGGCGGAAATCCGCGAACTTTTGGATACCTATAAAGAAATGGGCGTGCGCCACATTGTCGCCCTGCGCGGCGATATTCCGTCCGGCATGGGCGCGGGCACCAGCGGGCTGCGTTATGCCAACGAATTGGTGGAACTGATTAAAAACGAATACGGCAGCCACTTCCATATCGAAATCGCCGCCTATCCCGAATATCATCCTCAGGCGCGTAGCGCGGAGGACGACCTCAACCATTTTGTCCGTAAAGCCAAAGCGGGCGCGGATTCGGCGATTACCCAATATTTTTACAACGCGGATGCCTATTTCCGCTTCCTCGACGATGTGCGCGGGCGCGGGGTGGATATTCCGATTATCCCCGGCATCATGCCGATTGCCAGTTTTTCCAAACTCGTTCGCTTTTCCGATACCTGCGGCGCGGAAATCCCGCGCTGGCTGCGCCTGAAGTTGCAGTCTTATGCCGACGACAGTGCCGCCATCAAGGCTTTGGCTTTGGACGTGGTAACCGAAATGTGCGAACGCCTGTTGCGCGAAGGCGCGCCTAGCCTGCATTTCTATACGCTCAATCAGGCCGGTTTGGTGTCAACCATCTGCCAGCGTTTAGGTTATTGATAACCGGATAAATCAATAAAGGCCGTCTGAAAACACCGGATTCGGGAAAGGTGTTTTCAGATGGCCTTTTACCGTATGCGGCGGATGGCGTTTGCCAGCCCCGCCTCGGCTGTTTACAGCGGCCAGTGCAGCGACGGATGGCTTTCCAAGATGGTTTTGAATTGCTGCTGGATGCGGCGGATGGCGTTTTCGTTGTCGGCTTCAAAACGCAGCACCAGAACCGGCGTGGTATTGGATGCGCGCATCAGGCCGAAGCCGTCTGAAAATTCCACGCGCAGGCCGTCTATGGTGATGACTTCTTCCGCACCGTCGAATCGGGCGGTGGCGGCCAGTTTGGCGATAAGCTTGTGGCCATTTTCGCCTTCCGGCAGGTCGATGTTCAGTTCGGGCGTGGAAATGCTTTGCGGCAGGCTGTTGAGGATGGCCGAAGGATTGTTGCTGCGCGAGAGGATTTCCAGCATCCGGCAACCCGCATACATGCCGTCGTCGAAGCCGAACCAGCGTTCTTTGAAGAAGGTGTGTCCGCTCATTTCCCCGGCCAGCAGTGCGCCTTCGCGTTTCATGGCGGCTTTGATGAAGCTGTGGCCGGTTTTACCCATCAGAGGCTGTCCGCCGTGCCGGCGTATCCATGGGGCGAGCAGGCGGGTGGATTTGACGTCGAAAATTACTTTGCCGTTCGGGTTGCGGCTGAGCACGTCTTGGGCGAACAGCATCAGTTGGCGGTCGGGATAGATGATGTTGCCGTCTTTGGTGACCACGCCCAAACGGTCGCCGTCGCCGTCGAAGGCCAGGCCGATTTCTGCATCGCCGTTTTGCAGGGCGTGGATTAAGTCTTGCAGGTTTTCCGGTTTGGCAGGGTCGGGATGATGGTTGGGGAAGTGGCCGTCCACGTTGCAAAACAGTTCTTCCACGTCGAAGCCCAAGGCGCGGTAGAGGCGGCCTGCATATGCACCTGCAACGCCGTTGCCCGCGTCGATGACGATTTTCATCGGCCGTGCCGGTTGGATGTGGGCGGTGATGGCGGCTTCATAGGCGGGATAGATGTCTTGTACGGCCACGCTGCCTTTGCCGTCGGTGAATTGTTCCTGACGGATGGATGCCAGCAGTTCCTGTATCGCTTCTCCGGCCAGCGTTTCGCCGCCCAGCATCATTTTGAAGCCGTTGTAGTCGGGCGGGTTGTGGCTGCCGGTAATCATCATGCCGCTGCCGCCGCATTCTTTCACGGCGGCAAAATACAGCATGGGGGTGGCTACCATGCCGATGTCGGTTACGTCCATGCCGCTGTCGGTCAATCCGCGAATCAGGCTTTCCAATAGGGCGGGGCCGCTCAAGCGTCCGTCGCGGCCGACGGCGACGGCGCGGATGTTTTGCGCGGCGGCACGGGCGGCAAAGGCGCGGCCTATCAGGTAGGCGGCTTCTTCGGTAAGCGTTTTGCCGACGATGCCTCGGATGTCGTAGGCTTTGAAGATTTCGGGGGCGATTTGTGCCATGGGTCTTTCCTGTTTTGACGGGTTGTAAATGTTTTCAGACGGCCTGTGGTGTGACAGAGGCCGTCTGAAAATGGGAAGGAGCGGTTAGCTACCTTGCAGTTTGATGTTTTGTCCCGGTTTGATGTTGCTGCTGTTGTTGTTCCAGCGGCGGACATCGTTGACGTTTACGTTGAAACGGCGGGCGATGTCGGTCAAAGTGTCGCCTTGCCGTACAGTGTAGGAAACCGGTTGCACGGAGGCTTTGGCGGTTTGTTTGCCTTTGGCTGCCGCGACTTTCAGAATTTGGCCGGTGTGGATGGTGTTGCCTTTGATGTTGTTGCTTGCAATCAGGTCGGCCACATTCATGTCATAGCGTTTGGCGATATTGAACAGGGTGTCGCCGCTGCCGACTTTGTGGGTGGTCGGAGTACCGCTGTTTTTCGCTGCGGCCAAAGCGCGGGCTTCGGCTGCCTGTTTTTGCTGTTTGGCCCGTTCGGCGGCCAATTTGGCTTGGCGGCTGCGCTCGGCGGCTTCTTGTGCCGCCTGTTCGTTTTCAAGTTGGTTCGCGCTGCTGTCGGCAACGGTAACGGTGTCGCTGTTTTCGGACAGGCCTGATTCTTGAACGAAGGTCATCAGCAGTTCGTTATTGCCGCCGTCTGCCACGGCTGCCGTAGCCGGTTGCGGGGCATTTTGGCTTGCGGATGCGGAGGCCAGTTGCCGGATGCGGTCTTCAACTTCGTCGGTAGAGGGGGCTGCGGGTGCGGCGGCAACAGGATGATTGGTTACAGTCGGTGCGGCGGACTGGGCGGTTTGTTTGGTAAAGTCAACGGCAGCGGTTTGCACAGGCGGACGCAAGGTGTCAGGTGCGGGCTGTGCGGCTGAGGCCGTCTGAATGTCGACCGTTTGACGGCTTGGTTTGAATGTTGTCTCTGTAACGGCAATGTTCAGGTTGGGAACGGTTTGGAGTTTGTTGTCGTTCGGATTGATATCGGCATCCAAGGCGGCGAAATTGGCCGGAACGGCTGCAGGGCTGCCGCTGAATCTGTTTTTCGCAATCAGGAGGCTGCGGCCGGCGGCAACGCTTTCTTTGCTCAGGCCGTTCAGGCGTTTGAGTTCGGCAGTGCTCATGCCTGTTTCGGCGGCGATGGATGAGAGGGTGGTGTCGGCATAAGGTGTGTAAACATCCCATGACAGTAGGCTGGCGCGGTCGGCTTTTTTGTAGTTGCGCTCGAAGGTGGCGATTGCCGTGGCGGGGAGAAGCAGTTTGCGGCCGGTTTTCGGAATGTAGACAGGTGATTTGAATGCCGGATTGAGCGCGTCGAATTCAGCCTGGCTGATGTTGGCCAAACGGACGGCCGCGCTCAGGTCAATCGGTTGGTCGATGTCGACGGCTTTGAAAAAAGGCTTGTTTTCGAGGTCGGCGAAGCTCATGCCGAAGTATTCGGGGTTATTGACGATGTTGCGCACCGCCAAGAGTTTCGGTACGTAGTTGCGGGTTTCGTTCGGCATGCGCAGGTTTTCGTAGACCGGCTCCAAGCCTTGGGCTCGGGCGCGGTTTACGGCGCGGCCGACATTGCCTTCGCCCCAGTTGTAGGCGGCCAGCGCCAGCGACCAGTCGCCGAACAGGCCGTGCAGGTATTGGAGGTAGTTCAGTGCGGCATCGGTGGCGGCATAAATGTCGTGGCGGCCGTCATACAGAGGGGTTTGCTCCAAGCCGTAGTGGCGGCCGGTAGCGGGCATGAACTGCCAGAGGCCGGATGCGCCGACGTGCGATTTGGCTTTAGTAACGTACGCGCTTTCGATGAAGGGCAGCAGGGCGATTTCCGCCGGCATGTTGCGTTTGGCCACTTCGTTGCTGATGTGGTACATGTAGGGGCGGCTGCGTTCGATGGTGCGCTTGAAATAGGCCGACGAGGAAACAAACTTGCTTTCATGGCGGCGTACCAGCTCGGGATTGACTTCCGACATGCGGAACTCGCCGCGCAGATGTGCCCAAACGCTGTTGTGGCCGGATTTTATTTTGCCGTGGTCGAGGGCAATGGTGTTGGTGCGCATCATCGCCATGCCGATTTGATTTTTGGTATAGGTTTGTCCGAAGGCGGGAGCGGAGAAGAAAGATAAGCCCGTAATGGCTGCGACAAGTGTTTTTATATGGGTCATGATGTTCGGCAAATCAGAGTCAAATCAGCCCCCGATGGTAACGCTTCGGGGTTGAATACGTCAAGGATGGAGAAGTGTAAAAATTTTCAATATATTAAGCTTCCATATATGCTGTTGTCTTGATGTGCGTCAAGTAATGTTTGGGAGTAGAATGACCGTTTGTCGGTTTGAGCGACCGAAAGGCGGGAGGCGATATGGACGGAAATGTTTGGTTTGAGCGCGGTCGGGTCGGTTTGTTCGCCGCCGCCTGCGAGCGTGAGTTTTTCCGTGATGCGTTGCGGGATGTGTATTTTCAGACGGCCTTGCAGCTGGGTTTGCCGCAATGGGATTTGACGGAAGGGGCGGCTGTGCGTGCCGGGCGGGATTGCATGATGGCGGCGGAGGCATTGCCGTTTGCGGCGGAAAGCATGGATTTGCTGTTGCTGCCTCATGCTTTGGACGACGGTGAGCCTTGCAGGGCGGTAGCCGATGAGGCATACCGCGTATTGGCGGCGGAAGGGCGTTTGGTGTTGAGCGGTTTCAATCCGCATTCGGTGTGGCGGCTGCTTTACCGTATCGAACGCAAACCGTTTCCCTGCGAAAGCGGCGGGTTGCCGTTCGGCCGTCTGAAAGAGGCGTTTGAGGCGGCGGGTTTCGTGTTTGAACGGACGGAATGGCTGGCAGGCTGGCCTTTGCATGATGTGGCGGACGGCGGCGGGCGGCAGGTGCACGGATGGCCTGCAACCGCGCTGGTGTATGGGGCGGTGTTGTCCAAACGTCAGGCGGGCATCAGGCCGCTGGACGACGATTATCCGAATGTAGTGGACGGACTGGCGTTTGGTATGTGAAGAAAAACGGCGGGCAGGGAATCTGCCGGTTGGCCTATTTTGTGACGGCGTTGCCGTGCGTCGGGCTGAAAGGGTAGTTGTGAAGTAACGGACTGATTTTTTCCGTTCTGTTATCAGTTTATTTTGATGAAATATCAGGAGTTGTTTGTGTCTGGGTGGCCGCAATCCCCACCATTTATCACTTGACAGTAGCCTGCCTGAGATTACGCAGCTAATGCGAAAATTTCTGCTGTCAGACGTGGTTATCTTATACAATCAATTAGATAAAAGCAAGCCATGAAGTTATCTGTCCCTCCCAATAAAAGATATTATCCTGAAATCGATACAGCCCAATCTCTGCGTAGAGGCGGCCTACTGCAAAAGCTTGAAAAACTGTGGGATGTCTTGGCTTGGATTTCAATAGTAACGGCCTAATGCCTTTGATGGGTTTCAGGCCGTTTTTGTTTGCACGACTGATGTTTCGGCTTGGAGGCCGTCTGAAAATATGTTTACTTTGTTTTCAGACGGCCTTCAGTTCATCAGCAGGCCGAGCAGGCCGGAGGAGGCAACGGCGATTATGACTGTGGGCAGCATGGGGAGGCGGCAGGCTGCAAGGAGGGTGATGGCGGCGGCAATCAGTTCGTGCGGTTTGTCGGAGGCAAAGTAGGGGGCGATGACCGAAACCAGAACGCAGCCGGGGGCGGCATCCATGACTTTGGCCGCCCGTTTGCTCAAAGTGCGGTTGCGGAGGGCGAAGAAGCCGATCAGGCGGGTACCGTAGGTAACGCACAGCATACCGAGGATGACCAATATCGAATCGAATGAAATCATGCGTCGCTCCCGCCCGTTATGTAGGCACACAATAAACCGGCGGCGGCTCCGGCGGGGACGTACCATGCGCCTTTGAACAGCAGGTAGGCGGCGATTGCCGTCATCAGGCTCACGAGCCAGGGCAGGGCGGGTTTCCAGCCTTTCCACATGCCGCGCAGCAGGACGAGGAATACGGCGGGAAAGGCCATGCCGAAGCCCCAGTTGTCGATGTTGCCCAAGTAGGGGCCGATGACGGTGCCGAGCGCGGAGGAGGCCACCCAGATGGTGTAAAGGGTGGCGCAGATGCCGGCGTAGTAGGGCAGGCTGAACAGGGGCAGGCCGGCTTCTTTGCGTTTGCGGATGTCGGCCATGGACATCGCCCAGCTTTCGTCGGTCATGAAAAACAGGGTGGGCAGGATTTTTTTCATCGGCAGGTGCTTGATATACGGCGTGAGTGCCGCACCCATCAGGATGTGGCGGATGTTGATCATGAAGGTGACGCCGATAATCAGCAGGATGGGCAGGGGCCGCGCCCAGAGGCCGACGGCGGCAAATTCGGAGCCGCCGGCAAAGTTCAGTCCGGTCATCATGGCCATTTCGAGCGCGCTCATGCCTTTGTTCCCGCCCTGTATGCCCAAAATCAGGGCAAAGGGCAGCAGGCCGATGATGACCGGCAGGGTGTCGAGTATGCCTCGGAGGAATTCCGAACGCGGCGAGGGAAGTTGCGGTGTGTTCATATCGGGTAAAACGGTGGTTGGAAGGTTGGGGCCGTCTGAAAAACAGGGTTTGCGCCGTTTCAGAAGGCCTGGGGGTAAATTTCAGGCAAAGATACCAAAGCTAAAACAGGTGGTTTTCCAGCGACACGCTGTAGTCGAAACCGCGCTGTGTAAAGATTTCTCGCGGTACGTTGTCGGCATGGGCGAAATTGTAGGTATGTCGCGTGTAGTAAGTGTCATCGAATCCGCAGGCGCGTCCGTTGATGCGGAGTTGTGCGGTTTGCCCTTTCGCTAAGGCAAACAGTTTTTTGGGTGTTTGCCGTCTGCCGCGTTGGTCGGTGAAATAAATGTCGATACGGTCTGCTTGCCGGGCAAACTCGAAACCTCCGTCCAATTTCACCGGCAGGGCCTGCCAAATTTTACATTCGGGCTGGCCGGCGAGAAAAACGGCGGTTCCGTCCTCGGAACGGGATTCCTGATGGTGTTGGCTGTGGCAGCCGTATTCGCAGTCCAAAACGGTGTCCGGCAGGGGCAGGGCGCGCGGCAGGCGGTTGCGTATGCCTGCCAACGGGGCGGCACGGCTGCGTTTTGTCCAGCAGACGGAGAGTATTTGCAGGATAAACATTGGAACTTATTTTGTCGCTTGGTTTGGGTTTTCAGACGGCCTGAAGGCGAAATTGCCACGTTGCCGTTTAAGACGGCCGTTCAAAATATGCTTGGTGCGTGCATGGGTCGTTGTGGCGGCGCAATCCGTTGTTTGCCGCGTCTTGGTAGGGCGGGCTGTCTGCGTTTTGTCCATCTTTGTTATTCGGCAGACGGTTTTTCAGACGGCCTGAGGGTGTTTTCGGGCGTTTTCAGGCGGGAGACGGCGGCTTCGAATTCGGGCAGGCTGCGCGGGTCGAGATAGGGCTTCAGCATACTGAGGTTGCGGATGACGCCCAGCCGTTTCGAGTCTTCGGGCAGTTTGTGGCGGCCGCGGACGGAGCCGTGGAAGTCGAACCAGTATTTGGTCACAATCCACATGTTCAGCGCGAGGTTTTGCAGGTCTTCCTTATCGGCGCGGAGCAGGCCGACGGAGGCCAGGTGTTCGAGGTAGTGCAGCACCACGGGCGAGGCTTTGGCGCGGGTGAATTCGTTGTATTCGCCCAAAAGCTCGGAGCTGCGGGAAAGCAGGGCGTTCATGTCGCTGAACAGGAAGCGGTATGCCCACATGATGTCGAAGATGCCGTCGAGATAGTCCACCACGTCGGACAGGGTTTGCGGCGCGTCGGCTTCGCGTATCCAGGCCATCATGCGGCTGCTGTAACGGCGGTGGAGCTGGATGATGATTTCGTCTTTGCCGCGGAAGTGGTAGTAGAGGTTGCCGGGGCTGATGCCGAGGTGGGAGGCGATGTGGTTGGTGGTGGTGTTGCGTTCGCTTTCTTCGTTGAACAGTTTCAATGCGGCATCGAGGATGCGGTTGTAGGTGTTGGGGCGAGTTTCTTTGTTCATGGCGTGCTTTCGGTGCAGGGCGTGGAGGGCTGTGTGTTTCAGACGGCCTTTTCGGGTTCGGTGCCGCTGCGTTCAATCAATCGGTTTGGGTACGGGCTTTGTGCAGCGGCCGGATGGCTTCCAGTCTGGCACGGCGGACGGCTTCCGGAATGTCTGCCGGATGTTTGCAGGCGGCGGCGATGGCGGCGGTGTCGGTTTGGGCGGCGGCTTCCAAAAGGGCGAGCCAGTGGGCGCGTTGGGGGTAGGGTGCGTTTTCCCGCCCCAGCCGCCCTTGTATATCGGCCTGGCAGACGTCTAAGGCCGTCCGAAAGCGTTCGGGGCGGCGGAATGCGTCTGTTTTTTGTAACACATTCAATGCGGTAGAGGTTTTGAGCGTGAATACGTTGTGCAGGACGATGTGCCAGCGGCAGACCAGTTCGGCCAGTTCGGCACATTGTTTCGGTACGCGCCAGCGGCGGTTTACTGTTTGCACGGGGGCAATGCCGGCAAGGTCGTGGCCGTGGTGTTTGGGCAGGAGGTCGGGCGGGGTCAGGGCTTTGCCCAGGTCGTGCAGCAGGGCGGCGTAGCGGGCGGGCAGGCCGAGGTTCATGTCGGCGGCGCGCTGTAAAACCATCAGGGTGTGGAGGCCGCAGTCGATTTCGGGGTGATGGGCGGCGGGTTGCGGGATGCCGAACAGGGCGTCGATTTCGGGCAGCAGCACTTTCAACGCGCCGCATTCGCGCAGGATTTCAAACATACGGCGCGGCTGTTTCTCCATCAGCCCTTTGGCCAGCTCCTGCCATACGCGCTCGGCCACCAAGGCGTCGGCCTCGCCCGCTTCCACCATTTGGCGCATCAGGCTCATGGTTTCTTCCGCCACTTCGAAGCCGTAACGGGCGGCGAAGCGGGCGGTGCGCAGGATGCGGACGGGGTCTTCGGCAAAGGCGGGGGAGACGTGGCGCAGGATTTTGTGGCGCAGGTCGGCCTCGCCGCCGAAGGGGTCGATGATGAGGCCGTCTGAAGACTGCGCGATGGCGTTGATGGTTAGGTCGCGCCGCATCAGGTCTTGTTCGAGGGTAACGTCTTTGTCGGCATGGAAGGCGAATCCGGTGTAGCCTTTGGCGGTTTTCCGTTCGGTGCGCGCCAGTGCGTATTCTTCGCGGCTGTCGGGATGGAGGAAGACGGGGAAGTCTTTGCCGACCGGCAGGAAACCTTGCGCCAGCATGGTTTCGGCATCGGCGCCGACGACGACCCAGTCGCGGTCGCGGACGGGCAGGCCCAGTAGTGAATCGCGGACTGCGCCGCCGACGAGGTAGGTTTGCATGATGTGTAGGTGTGTGCGGGAAAGCGGCAGATTATACGCAAAAGGTTGATGCTTCGGATGCTTTGTCGTTCAGACGGCCTCAATGGGTGAGGCCGTCTGAAAGAGCAGGGAGGCTGTATGCGGTTTTCAGACGGCCTGCAGGCGGGGTGTTTTGTCAGGGTTTTTTTGGGGCGTTGATTAAAATCCGGGTGTTGTGCGAGGCCCACAGGAGTTTCACTGTGTGGCGCAGGCGGGTTTGGATGATGCTGTAATGCAGGTCGGGCAGTTGCTTCAGGTAACGGGCGTCGCCGTATTTGCGGTGGCTCTGCATCAGGCGTTCCAGCCAGACTTTCGGGTTGCGCCTGCGCAGGGCTTCTTGTTCGACAAACAGCCGGTGCAAATTGTCGGATTCGGTTTTGCTGATGTTTTCCGGCATTTGCTCCAGTATGTGCAATGCGGCCTGCGCCAGTTGGTCGGCACGGGCGGGGTCGGTGTTGAAGCTTAATTCGCTTTCGATGCGGTTGAGGTGCGGCAGCGGGCGGACGCTGAATTGCAGGCTGTACACGCCTTGCTCACGGTCGCGCAGGGCGGCTTTCAGGCGGGCAGTAGCCAGGTTGGCCAGCAGGGGGATTTGTTCCGATGTTTCGGGCGTCCAGTTGTAAAACGGCTGCCATGAACGGATGAGTACATCGCTGCGTGCAGAATCGTTTTCATGTATGCGGACGGTACGGTTGCCGGAAGCCGGTGTCAGGTGCGTATGGGCCGCAGGACGGCGAGGGATGGAGGCGAGGTATTGTTCCAGCATCGGCTTGATGCGTTCGGGCTGCTGGCTGCTGACCAGATAGTAGTTGGTCCGGGTGGTCCCCAGACGCTGCCATTGCCGCAAAAGTTCGTTGCGGTCGAATGTGGCGACGGTTTGTGCATCGGGTTCGCTATATTCGGCACGGCCGTAATAGAGGAGTGCGGCCGCAACATCTTTGCGGCCGGTAGGCGATTGCCGGCGGACGGACAGGCGCTGGGCGGCATTTTGCAGATGGCCTTTCCAGCGTTCGTTGAATTCGGGCTGGATGTAGTAGGCGCGGTACAGGCGGAGCAGTTCGCCCAACCGGACGTAAGGGACGTCGCCGCTGACGCTTTGGCTGTGGCTGTCGAGGCGGTAATTCAAGCCCAGTCCGTGCAGCCTGCTCCATTGCTGCCATTTGTCGGGCATTTGCTGCCAGAGCAGTTCGGCGGCCAGTTTGGCCTGCAGGGGATTGAGCGTGCTCTGCATATAGCCGCCTTCGGACAGTGCTTGGAAATAGACACGGTCGCCGGCGCTGGGGTGTTGCAGGATGACGGCCTGGTCGCCGTTTCCGAGTTGGTAATAGGCGACTTTATTGGGATGGTCGAAGCGGCTGTTGAGAACTTGGCCGGGGATGGGGGCATAAAACGGCGAACCGTCGGCAGAAGGGCGGTTTTGCGGCAGTAGCGGCATTGCGCCGTCGTCTGGTCGAACGGTTTTTTTCGCCGCTGAGGAGAGTTTGTTTTTCTTTTCCCGGCGGTTCGGCTGCGATGTTGCGGTTTGTGCCGGATGCAGTGCCGAAGCAGCGAATTGTTCGAAGCGGCTGCTGTCGGGCAGTTCGGGTTTCCGGTTGCCGGGCGCGCGGGCGACGGCCAGTTTGTCGTCCGCATCCAGCCATTCGCGGATGCGCCGGTTCACTGCTTTGCTGTCGATGCGGTAAAGCTGTTGGCGCACGGTTTTGTTGTATTCGGCACGGTTTTGCCAGCTTTGTTGTCTGAAAATGCCGCGGTCGGCATCTTGCAGTGCGGCAGTGAGGTTCTGCGGTAGAACCGACGTTGCAGAAATCGGGGTGTTTTGGGCAAAACGGCGGCGGTAAGTGGCAATTTCTTCTTCGGTTGCCGGCTCGGCCAAGATGCTGCGGCGCAGGTTCAGCAAGGTATGGATGGCGTTGCGGTGACCGTCGGGAGTAGTTACGGCAGAGATGCTGACCGAACCGGTTTGCCGCGCCAAATTGCCGCTGTGCAGCGAAAGGGAAAGGATGGCGGGCGGCAGGGTTTGTTTTTTCAGACGGCTTTCGATGATGTAGGCGGCGAAGTTGTCCAGCAGACGTTGGTATTCGCCTTCGCTGTCGGTCCGGCGTGAGGACGGATTGCGGAAGCGAAAGACGAGGTCCAGGCTGCTGTCTCCGTTTTCAGCATCCTGAACCGTTGCGCTGCGCCAGCCGTTTTGCAGCGGTGGTTCGCATTCGATGCCGCAACGGGCCGGCAGCGTGATGCGTTGGAGGTCGCCCAGCCGTTTTGTCAGTTCGCGCTGTACGGTTTGCGGGTCAATGTCTCCCGTAATCAGGATGACGGCATTGTTCGGGGCATACCATTTGTTGTGGAATCGGCTAAGTTGTCCGGCTTCCGCCGTACGGATGGCGGTTTCGCCGCCGATGGGCGGATAACGGCCGTGGCGCGAGCCTTGCAGCAGCGGGGCGTTGCGCTTCAGTGTGAGGCGGTTTTCAGCGTTTTGGCGGTTCCGCCATTCGTTGAGGACGGTTTTTTGCTCGATTTGCCAGTCGGAAGGCTTGAATTGGCGCGGCCGCAGGATTTCGGCGGCTATGGTCAGGCTGTCTTCTAGTTCGAGGTTGCCGCGCGGGGGGAGGAGGAGATAGCGGGTATAGTCGTATGTGGTTTGGGCATTAAAATGACGCCCCATCTGCCAGCTCCGGGCACTCAGCTGTGCGGCGATTCCCTGCGGATAGGCAGGGCTGCTGCGGAAATTCATGTGCTCGACCATGTGCGCCATGCCTTCTTCGCCGTTTTCTTCGTCTGTCGCGCCCACTTCTACCTGTAATTGCACGGCCAGGCGGCCGTTATGCTCCCCCGTAGGCAGAATATGGTAACGCAGGCCGTTGTTCAGACGGCCTTGAAGATAGTCTGCCGCAGCGGCATGAATACTGATGCACGCTGTCAGGCAGAAAAAGAAAAATCGGTGGAGGTTCATGATCTATAGTTTTCAGGCGGCTTCCGAAACCCGCCATTATGCCTGTTTCATTAAAGTTTGGGAAACAGTGGGACGATGCCTGATTTCCCAACATTGATGGATTTTCTTGTTGCGGAAATCGTCGGGGACGGATTGTTTGGAAATGTCTTTGACGGCGTATTGTTCTGATACCGAGTCGTCCAAGGCGAAGCTGCGCAAGTTGTTGGAGAAGTACAAAATGCCATCTGAAGCGAGCAGATCCATCGCGCCGTCAATCAGTTTTTTGTGGTCGCGCTGGATGTCGAGGATGTCGAGCATCTTTTTGCTGTTGGAGAAGCTGGGCGGATCCATGACGATAAGGTCGAACTGTTTACCCTCGGCGGCGGCGTTTTGCAGGTATTGGAACACGTCGGCGCGGACGATTTTGTGTTGTTCGGGGCTGATGCCGTTGAGTTCGAAATTGCGTTTTGCCCAATCGAGATAAGTGTTGGATAAATCGACGGTTTCGCTGGATGCCGCGCCGCCGGTGGCGGCATAGACGGTGAAGCTGCCGGTGTAGGAAAACAGGTTGAGGAAGCGTTTGCCCGCTGCGGTTTCGCCGACTTTTTTGCGCGTGTTGCGGTGGTCGAGAAAGAGGCCGGTGTCGAGGTATTTGTCGAGGTTGACCCAAAACTTACGGCCGTTTTCGGTGATGACGAAATCGTCGCCGGTTTTGCCGGTTTTCTCGTATTGCTGCAAGCCTTTTTGGCGTTCGCGGCGCTTGAGGTGGATTTGTTCGGGCGCAAAACCGGTAACGAAGGCGACGGCTTCCAATACTTCGGCAAGCCACGCTTCGTATTCTTCGGGCTGCATCAGCCAGCCGGTATCGTATTCCTGAAGGTGGATTTGGTCGCCGTAAACATCGACGGCAAAGGGGAATTGGGGGATGTCGCGGTCGTAAATGCGCCAGGCTTCGATACCGTTGCGTTTCGCCCATTTCATGAGGTGTTTGATGTTTTTGCCCATGCGGTTGGCGAAGGGTGTGATGTCGGTCATGGTTTCAGACGGCCTGAATAAGTATTGGGAAGGGTTTGGATTTTAACGCACTTGATGCCTTTTTGCTTGACCGTTATCCATAAAATCGATATTATCCGCCGTTCGCCTTTTTATACGAAGCCATCGTCTTCCAACCTAAACCGCCGTTTCGGGCGCGTTTCTTTTATTGCTTGCTTATTTGCCAAGCCTTTCTGTGCAGGTTGTCGTCGATGTTAACTACAAGCAAGATGCTTGCGACAACCCTGTAACTTCACATTTCCCGTATCGTTACTTTCCTTTGCTTCAGGTCGTCTGAAAACTGTTCAGGCGTGCGCGTTGTTGTCTCTTTAGGATAGCCATGTCTATTAAATTTGCCGATTTGAACCTTGATAAAAACATTTTGTCCGCCGTAAGCAGCGAGGGTTACGAAAGCCCGACGCCTATTCAGGCACAATCGATTCCGTTTGCTTTGGAAGGCCGCGACATCATGGCTTCGGCGCAAACCGGCTCCGGCAAAACCGCCGCCTTCCTTCTGCCGACTTTGCAGCGACTGACCAAACGCAGCGAAAAACCGGGCAAAGGCCCGCGCGCGTTGGTATTGACTCCAACCCGCGAATTGGCGGCGCAAGTCGAGAAAAACGCGCTGGCGTATGCCAAGAATATGCGCTGGTTCCGCACCGTCAGCATCGTCGGCGGAGCATCTTTTGGCTACCAAACACGCGCCCTGAGCAAGCCGGTTGACCTGATTGTCGCCACTCCGGGTCGTCTGATGGACTTGATGCAAAGCGGCAAAGTCGATTTTGACCGTTTGGAAGTGCTGATTTTGGATGAAGCAGACCGTATGTTGGACATGGGCTTTATCGACGACATCGAAACCATCGTCGAAGCCACTCCGACCGACCGTCAGACTTTATTGTTCTCCGCCACTTGGGACGGTGCAGTCGGCAAACTGGCGCGCAAACTGACGAAAAACCCTGAAGTCGTCGAAGTCGAGCGTGTGGATGACCAAGGAAAAATCGAAGAGCAGTTGCTGTACTGCGACGATATGCGCCACAAAAACCGCCTGCTCGACCACATCCTGCGTGATGCCAACATCGACCAATGCGTGATTTTTACGTCCACCAAAGCCATGACCGAAGTCATCGCTGACGATTTGTACGAAAAAGGTTTCGCTGCCAACTGCCTGCACGGCGACATGCCACAAGGCTGGCGAAACCGCACGCTGATGGATTTGCGCAAAGGCCGCTGCAAAATTTTGGTTGCCACCGACGTTGCCGCCCGCGGTATCGACGTGCCGACCATTACCCACGTCATCAACTACGACCTGCCGAAACAGGCGGAAGATTACGTTCACCGCATCGGCCGCACCGGACGGGCAGGGCGCACAGGTATTGCGATTACCTTTGCCGAAGTGAACGAATACGTCAAAGTGCACAAAATCGAAAAATATATCGACCGTAAGCTGACCGAAGTGACCGTCGAAGGCATGGAACCGACCCGCAAGCGCAAATCCGTAGGCGGTAAGCCGAAAGGCAAAGGCGGCTGGGGCGATAGAAAATCCGGCGGCTGGCGCGGCGATAAGAAGCCGGGCAAAGAAGGCTTCGGCGGCAAATCGCGCGGCGAAGGTTTCAAAAAAGAAGGATTTAAGAAAGGCGGCGAAGGCTTCAAAGGCAAACGTAAAGCCAACGATTCTTTCGGCTCGAAACCAAGCCGTCCAGCGAAAAGAGGCTGATGCTAAAGTCAAATCAATAGCGGGTATTAAGTAACATTAACATTGATATCACGGTCTTCAACAAAAAGGTCGTCTGAAAATCGATTTCAGACGACCTTTTATTTTAAACGTTCAGCTTAAGCGGCAAAGCGTTTGGCGACTTCGTCCCAGTTGACGATTTCCCAGAAACCTTTCAGGTAGTTGGGGCGGCTGTTGCGGTAGTCGATGTAGTAGGCGTGTTCCCATACGTCGCAGGTCAGCAGCGGAGTGTTTTCAGTGGTCAGCGGAGTTGCCGCGTTGGAAGTGGAAACCAAATCCAATTCGCCGGCAGGGGTTTTTACCAGCCATGCCCAACCGGAGCCGAAAGTACCTGCCGCGCATGCGGAGAATGCTTCTTGGAATTTCTCGAAGCTGCCCCATTTGGCGTCGATGGCGGCAGCCAGTTCGCCGGAAGGTTTGCCTTGACCTTTAGGCGTGAAACTCAGCCAGTAGAAGGTGTGGTTCCAAGTTTGGGCTGCGTTGTTGAACACGCCGCCTGAAGATTTTTTCACAATCTCTTCCAAAGACAGGTTTTCAAATTCAGTGCCTTTGATTTGATTGTTCAGATTGGTAATGTAGGTTTGATGGTGTTTGCCGTAGTGGAACTCCAAAGTCTCTTTGCTCAGATGCGGGGACAATGCGTCCAGTTCATAAGGCAGTTGTGGCAGCTTATGTTCCATTTTAGTGCTCCTAAATTATTTATATATGATTGTATTTTGGTAGTGTTCGTCGGATGGTGCGGGTGTTTGCCCGCATCAGGCAACGGCTGCCATTTTACCTGCTTTAGATTAAAGAAACTAGGGCAGGCCGATATTTCGACCCTGTTGCAGTTTGAGAAAAGTTGAGGGAAATCGAGTGTCGATACAGATATTTATCATGAATGAAGCAATGATTTCAGACGACCTTTTGCTATAATCCGTCCGTTTCCCCAAGCCCCTTTTGATATGGACACCCCAAAAGCCTTTGCCATACTCGGCCCGACTGCCGGCGGGAAAACCGCCCTTGCCTTGAAAATCGCCGAAGCCCTGCCGGTCGAAATCATCAGCCTCGATTCCGCGCTGGTGTACCGCGATATGGACATTGGCACGGCAAAGCCGACGGCTGCCGAGCTTGATGCCGTGCCGCACCACCTTATCGACATCATCCCGCCGACGGAGTCTTACAGCGCGGCGGAGTTTGTCGGCGACTGCGTGCGGCTGGCGGAGGAAATCCGCGCGCGCGGCAGGCTGCCTTTGATAGTCGGTGGCACGATGATGTATTTCCACGCGCTAACCGAAGGCTTGAACGACCTGCCCGAAGCCGATGCCGCCATTCGTGCCCGGTTGCAGGAAGAAAAACAACGATACGGCTTGGCGCATCTGTATCAAAACCTGCAAACCATAGACCCTGAAACTGCAGGTCGTCTGAAACCGAACGACAGCCAACGTATCGAACGTGCTTTGGAAGTGTACCGCCTGACCGGCAAGCCCTTGAGCGCGCATTTTGCCGAAAAAGCCGACTACACCCCGCCGCTCGACCTCTGCACCACCGCCCTGATTCCCGAAAACCGCGCCTTGCTGCACGAAAACATCGCCCGCCGTTTCACGCAAATGTTGGAGCAAGGCTTCATCGACGAAATGCGCGCCCTGCGCCAAAAATATCCCGAACTGACCGCCGATATGTCCTCCATGCGTTGCGTCGGCTACCGGCAGGCATGGGATTACCTCGAAGGCTTGACCGATTACGACACCTTTGTCGAAAAAGGTATCGCCGCCACCCGCCAGCTTGCCAAACGCCAACTCACTTGGCTGCGCAAAATCCCATTGGCGTACAGCATCGACCCATACACCGACGGCAACCACGTTCAGACGACCTTAGCACTCGTGCGCCGCCATTTCCAAATTTAAAACGCTATGCCGACCCTGTTGAACACGCCGCCCGTCGCCCCGCAAACCTTATCCGCCCTGCAAGCCCTCGGCATCCGCAGCGTAGAGGAGCTGCGCGGCACGGGTTCCGTCCAAGCCTTCCTGTTGCTCAAAGCCGCCGGACTGACCGTTACCCGCAGCACGCTTTGGCAACTCGAAGCCCTGCTGCTCGGCATCAAACCGCAAGACCTACCGCAAACGCAGAAAACCGTTTTGGAACAAACCCTCAAAAACCATCCGCCCGTCGCCGTTTTCCCCACGTCGTCTGAAATGGAAACCTTCATGCGCGCTGCCTTGGCGCAGGCAGAACAATCCGCTCGCATCGGCGAAATCCCCGTCGGCGCGGTCCTCGTCTCCAACAACCAAATCATCGCCGCCGCCCACAACACCTGCGTCAGCGACCATGACATCAGCCGCCACGCCGAAATCCGCGCCCTTGCCGCCGCAGGTGCCGCCCTTCAAAACTACCGCCTCGACGGCTGCGACCTCTACATCACGCTCGAACCCTGCGCCATGTGCGCCTCCGCCATCATCCAAGCCCGCGTCCGCCGCGTCATCTACGGCGCGGCTGAACCCAAAACCGGCGCGGCAGGCAGCGTTGTCAATCTGTTTGCCAACCCGCTGCTGAACAAACACACGGCAATCAAAGGCGGCATTTTGGAAGACGAATGCAAAGCCGTTTTGCAGGCGTTTTTTCAGACGAGGCGCAAACAGTATTAAGCGCAAAAAAAGGTCGTCTGAAAGCTTAAATCCAAGATTTCAGACGACCTTTTGAGAGATTGCGCACTTTGTTTCATCCCGTTTTTCAGCAATTCTGATAAATATCCGGCGCGCCGTATTAAAATACGGTTTTCAGACGACCCCATCCATAAGGAACCTGCCATGCACACCGAAGCCGTTTTAACCGTATTGAAAAACCTGCAAAACCAAATCTGCGCCGCACTTGAGCAAGAAGACGGCGGGGCGGTGTTTGCGCGTGAAGAATGGACGGGCAAATTGGGCGTGGGCGAAACCCGCGTCTTGAAAAACGGCGCAGTATTCGAGCAGGCGGGTGTGAATTTTTCGCATGTGAAAGGCAACAAAATGCCTGCTTCGGCAACGGCGCACCGTCCTGAACTGGCGGGCGCGGCATTTGAGGCGATGGGCGTGTCGCTGGTGATTCATCCGAAAAATCCGTATGTACCGACCAGCCATGCGAACGTACGCTTTTTTATCGCGTATCCGGAAGGCGGTGAGCCTGTGTGGTGGTTTGGCGGCGGCTTTGACTTGACGCCGTTTTACCCGTTTGAAGAAGATATTTTGCACTGGCACACGGTCGCGCGGGACGTGTGCGCGCCGTTTGGGGAAGCGGTTTATCCCGAGTTCAAAAAATGGTGCGACGAGTATTTTTACCTGAAACACCGCGGCGAAACGCGCGGCGTGGGCGGTTTGTTTTTCGACGATTTGAACCGCTGGGATTTCGACACCTGCCTGAAGTTCATCAAGGCGGTCGGCGAAGGCTACATCGAAGCGTATCTGCCGATTGTGGCGAAACGCAAAAACACGCCGTACGGCGAACGCGAGCGCGATTTCCAGCTTTACCGGCGCGGGCGTTATGTAGAATTTAATTTGGTTTGGGACAGGGGCACGCTGTTTGGCCTGCAAAGCGGCGGACGCACGGAAAGCATTTTGATGTCCATGCCGCCTTTGGTGCGTTTCGAGTATCAATACGCGCCGGAAGATGGTTCGCCCGAAGCGCGGCTGAACGAGTTTCTCACTGCCCGCGACTGGCTCTCGGAGATGCAATAATGGCGGATAAACGCAAGCCCGACGCCCATCCTTCGGATAAATTCATCCTTGCTATGATTGTCATGGCGGTGTTCCTGGTGATCATCATCGGCGGCGGATTTATCGCCGTAGAGTATTTCAAGGCGCATCCCGAAGTGTTTGAATTGAAGCCGCCTGCAAAATAGTTTAGGAAGAAAGACAAAAGGTCGTCTGAAACTTTTCAGACGACCTTTTTCAGCTCTAAAACCCTTGTTTACAAAACAGCCAAAGCCGCGTCGTAATCAGGCTCGTTGGCGATTTCGGCAACCAGTTCGCTGTGCAGGACTTTGTCGTTTTCGTCCAAAACCACAACGGCGCGCGCAGTTAGTCCGCGCAACGGGCTGTCGGTCAGGGCAACGCCGTAATCGGCGGCAAAGCTGCTGCGGAACGTAGACAGGTTCACAACATTGTCCAAACCTTCCGCACCGCAGAAACGCGCTTGGGCAAACGGCAAATCGGCTGAAATGCACAGCACAACCGCGTTGTCCAAAGAAGACGCGCGTTGGTTAAACGTACGCACGGATTGGGCGCACACGCCGGTGTCGACGCTTGGGAAAATGTTCAATACTTTGCGTTTGCCCGCAAAATCCGCCAAAGTTTTGTCGGACAGGTCGGCAGCGGTCAGGCTGAATGCAGGCGCGGTTTGACCGACGGCAGGCAGGTCGCCGGAAGTGTGGACAGGGTTGTCGTGGAAGGTAATTTGAGCCATAGGGATTTCCTTTTCGGGGTTGACGGAAAATAAATAGAGCGAAATGAATCGGTTATCAATATCGGGCGACGGCTTACAGATTGCGCAGAGCAAAATGGGCCAACGCCGCGACAGCCGACAGTATAGCCGAAACCACTGTCTATTGGATTTTATAGTGGATTAACTTTAAACCAGTACGGCGTTGCCTCGCCTTGTCCTGATTTAAATTTAATCCACTATAATGAAACGCGTGATATCCGTTTTCAGCATGAGAAGCCTGTCTGTGAGATACAGCCTATTTTGTTTCGGCGCAGAGGCTCAATCAATGCTTCCAAATTTGCCGCTTTTGAAATCGCTGATGGCTTGGCGGATTTCTTCGGCGGTGTTCATCACAAACGGGCCATAGCCGACGACAGGTTCGTCAATCGGGACGCCGGAGAGCAAAAGGATTTTGACTTCTTCGCTGCCGGCTTCTATGTGTACGTTGCCACCGCTTTTCTCAAAGCCGACCAATTGTCCTGCGCCTGCTTGCTCTTTGCCGTTTAGGGTAACGTTGCCCCGCAGGACGACCATGGACAGGTTGTGGGTTTCAGGTATTTCCAATACGGCTTTTTTACCGGCATTCAAAACGATGTCCCAGACGTTCATTTCGGTGAAGGTGTCGGCTGCGCCTTTTACGCCTTTATATTCTCCTGCAATCAGCCGCAGGCGGCCTGCTTCGTCAGGAAACTCAACCACGGGGATACCGGCTTTGGCGAGATGCTGATAGCGCGGCGGCGTGTTTTTGTCTTTGGCGGGCAGGTTGACCCAAAGTTGGACCATTTCAAACAGTCCGCCTTTTTTGCTGAAGTTTTCGGAGTGGAATTCTTCATGGATGATGCCCGAACCTGCGGTCATCCATTGCACGTCGCCTTCGTAAATGATGCCGCCTCCGCCGCTGGAGTCACGGTGTGCCACTTCGCCGTGGTAGGCGATGGTAACGGTTTCAAAGCCTTTGTGCGGGTGTTGCCCGACACCGCGCGGGCTGCGGGCTTCGTTGGGGGAGAATTCATAGGGGGCGGCGTAGTCGAGCATCAGGAAAGGGTTGGTGCCGCGGTCGTCCCCCATGTGGGAGAACAGGGGTTGGACGAGGAATCCGTCGCCGACCCAGTGTTGGCTGGTTGCACGGTAGATTTGTTTGACGTTGCGCATGATGAGGTTCCTTCTTGTGGGGTCATCTGAAACCTTTTCAGACGACCTTTGTGTAGTGAAATTAATAATGTCGTGGTTGCCATACTTTGTTGCGTGTATTATATGGGGTACAAACTTATTAACAAGTACGCACAATTTTTATACTGTCATTTGGAGGTCAATAATGGCGGAAACAGAACCGACACACGGCGCCTGCTGTCCGGTCGTTAATACTTTGGATATTATCGGCGGCAAGTGGAAGGTGTTGATTTTATATTATTTACACGGGGAAACCCGACGATTCAACGAATTGCAGCGTCTGCTGGCGGGCGTTACCCAGCGGATGTTGACGTTGCAGCTGCGCGAGTTGGAGAACGACGGTATTGTCCATCGCGAAGTGTATCCGCAGGTGCCGCCGAAGGTGGAGTATTCGCTGACCGCGTTCGGACGGACATTGATGCCCGTTATCGAAGCAATGCACCGCTGGGGCGAGCAATATGCCGCAGAATGTGTGAAACACAGAAAACAGCCGCAGGAATAAGCCGTTTCAGACGACCTCTTGATCAGGTCTTTAAAACGAAAAGTGATGCGGGCATATATTCGCAACGGGCTTTGCTTTATAATAATGACAGTCAAACATAACGACATAAGCATTTGGAATCAATAATGAAAAAAATTGTAACGGCACTTATCGCCACCATTTTGTCAGCAGGCGCAAATGCAGCGGATACTTATGGTTATCTCGCCATGTGGCAGAACCCGCAAGACGGCAATGATGCGCTGCTGATTAAAACGACTAAGGAAAATATGTCGCAAATCGAGGCAAATGCGGAGCTTGAAGCGTTTTGCCGCGGACAGGACACGCTTTCGGGCGTGCAAAACGGCGAGGCGACAGGCTGTAAATCCGTTGTTCCGCTTCATAACACCTGCATCGCCGTCGCATACCCGAAATCGGAAGGCAAGCTGACGACAAACAATGCGGTTGTGATTACTTCGCCGCGCTTTAAGAGCGTGCATCAGGTTGTGCTGAATCAGTGTATTAAAAAATACGGCTCGCAAGGTCAATGCGGCTTGGAAACGGTGTACTGTACTTCAAGCGCTTATTACGGCGGTACGGTCAAAACGTTGTTAAACCGATTGAAATCGCAATAAACGGTGTAAAAAGGTCGTCTGAAAACCGCATAACGTCTTTCAGACGACCTTTCAATTCATCTTCTATGTATAGTGGATTAACTTTAAATCAGGACAAGGCGAGGTAACGCCGTACTGGTTTAAAGTTAACCCACTATAAAACGGCAAGGAAAAATCTGATGATTGATTATATAAAAATGTATGAAAGCATGAGCGCTTCGCATGAAAACAAAAGTCTGCGCTTTCCGCTTTATTTCAATTTCAAACTTTTATCCATTGCCAATGATTTTTTTGTCAAAGACGAAGCGGGGAACGAAATCGCTTATACGCGGCAGAAAATGTTTAAACTCAAAGAGTGGATTAATGTTTTCCCTAACCGCAATCAGGATACGCCCGTATTCACCATTCATTCGGAACAGATTATTGATTTTGGTGCGACCTATATCATCCAAGATGCTTCAGGTAAGGTTTTGGGGAAAGTGGTGCATGATGGCGTCGGGTCGCTTTGGCGCACCAGCTATCAGGTGACGGATGCGGAAGATCAGCTGCTTTTCCATATCCGTGAAAAAAATCCGTGGGTGACAGTATTGGATAAAATGGCAGGGCAGATTCCTTATCTGGATTCGCTGACGGGTCTTTTTTTCAATCCGACTTATTTGATTACCCGACCCGACGGGACTTTGGTGTACCGCTTGAAGAAATTGAGGGCGTTATGGGAAGGGAAATTCAGCCTGCACAAAGAAGCCCAAGCGAGTTTGAACGACGACATCTTGATATTGAATTCGGTGATGTTGTTTTTGTTGATGGAAAGAAATAAAGGATAAAGCCAAATGGTATTCAGGCAGGCTTGCGGATGAAATGTTGGACATTTGATTTTGAGGACAGGGCTGCACAAGGTTTATCGCATCCATTCACATTCAAACATTTTCATTTCTAGGACGCGCTGATAAAATAGCTCGTCTGAAAAGTATAGAAGAATCAAAATAATGAGTATTGCCAATAATAAAAAAGCCTTTCACGACTTCTTTATCGAAGATCAGCTCGAAGCCGGCCTGGTATTGGAAGGTTGGGAAGTCAAAGCCATCCGCGCAGGGCGGGTACAGTTGAAAGAAAGCTATATCTACTGGAAAAAAGACGCTTTTTATCTGGTCGGCTGCCATATTACCGCGCTGCCGACTGCCTCGACGCACGTCAAACCCGACCCCGTCCGTCCGCGCAAGCTTTTGCTCAAGCAATCCGAAATCAACAAGCTAATCGGTAAAACCGAGCGTGCGGGTTATACCATCGTCCCGTTGAACCTGCACTTCACACGCGGCAAAATCAAAATGGAAATCGGTCTGGCGAAGGGTAAAAAACAACACGACAAACGCCAAAGCCTGAAAGAAGCCGACTGGAAACGCGAAAAACAACGTTTGATGAAAAATGTGCGCTGAGGCTGATAACAGCGTGAATGGAACGCTGGGCGCCGATGCTGCTGCAAACTTGTATCTGCTTTTTACACATCAAGCCCTATGTTTGCAAAAACATACCCAAGATTGCTTTCTTCAGGCTTTTCAGACGACCCCTGCGACCCAATAATCAGGGTCGTCTGAAATTTTACGGAGTAACGCCATGTCCCGCTCTTCGCTTTTCCTGCCGCTGTTTTTGATTATCTTCGGTGCCGTTTGGTTTTTGAAAACGACGGACATCCTGCCTGCAACTTCGACCATCGTGTCCGCCGGTATGGTGCTGGCGGGGATTGCGGTTTTGGTGATGGACGGTGTCAACAAGCAGTCTATCGTTTCCGGCCCGCTGCTGGTGTATATCGGCGCGGCGGTGTATCTGCACAATCAATATTGGCTCGGATATTCGCCTCTGGTTGCTTTGGGAATGATGGTGCTGGGCTGCCTGCTGCTGCTTTCGCGCAGCGATATGGTGCCTTATAAGCAGCATAAACAGCAGGATAACTAAGCCCCCTCCCTGCAAAGGTCGTCTGAAAATGGTATAATCCGCCGTTTTTAGACGACCTGTTTTGTTATCGGAATCCCGTTTTGAAACAGTCAGACCGTTCCCTATCACTCTGCAAAGTTTCCGCCATGACCCAAGACAAAATCCTCATTCTCGACTTTGGTTCGCAAGTTACCCAGCTTATCGCCCGCCGTGTGCGCGAAGCCCATGTTTATTGCGAGCTGCATTCTTTCGATATGCCTTTGGACGAAATCAAAGCCTTCAATCCGAAAGGCATCATCCTTTCCGGCGGCCCCAATTCCGTTTACGAATCCGATTATCAAGCCGATACCGGTATTTTCGATTTGGGCATTCCGGTTTTGGGCATCTGCTACGGAATGCAGTTTATGGCGCACCACTTGGGCGGCGAAGTTCAGCCCGGCAACCAGCGTGAATTCGGTTACGCGCAAGTCAAAACCATAGACAGCGAACTGACCCGCGATATTTACGACGACGCGCCGAATACGCTGGACGTATGGATGAGTCACGGCGACAAAGTGTCCAAACTGCCCAACGGCTTTGCCGTTATCGGCGATACCCCGTCATGCCCGATTGCCATGATGGAAAACGTTGAAAAACAATTCTACGGCATCCAATTCCACCCCGAAGTGACCCACACCAAACAAGGCCGCGCCCTGTTGAACCGCTTTGTCTTGGACATCTGCGGCGCGCAACCTAGCTGGACGATGCCGAACTACATCGAAGAAGCCGTTGCCAAAATCCGCGAACAAGTCGGTAGCGACGAAGTGATTTTGGGTCTGTCGGGCGGCGTGGACTCTTCCGTAGCCGCCGCGCTGATTCACCGCGCCATCGGTGACCAACTGACTTGTGTGTTCGTCGATCACGGCCTCTTGCGCCTGAACGAAGGCAAAATGGTGATGGATATGTTCGCCCGCAACTTGGGTGTGAAAGTGATTCACGTCGATGCCGAAGAGCAATTCATGGCGAAACTCGCCGGCGTTACCGACCCTGAGAAAAAACGCAAAATCATCGGCGCGGAATTTATTGAAGTATTTGATGCCGAAGAGAAAAAACTTACTAACGCCAAATGGCTGGCGCAAGGTACGATTTACCCCGACGTCATCGAATCCGCAGGCGCAAAAACCAAAAAAGCCCACGCCATCAAATCGCACCACAACGTCGGTGGCCTGCCTGAAAACATGAAGCTCAAGCTGCTTGAGCCGTTGCGTGACTTGTTCAAAGACGAAGTGCGCGAATTGGGCGTCGCTTTGGGCTTGCCGCGCGAAATGGTGTACCGCCATCCGTTCCCTGGCCCCGGTTTGGGCGTGCGTATCTTGGGCGAAGTGAAAAAAGAATACGCCGACTTGCTGCGTCAGGCGGACGATATTTTCATTCAAGAATTGCGCAACACTACCGACGAAAACGGTACATCTTGGTACGACCTGACCAGCCAAGCCTTCGCCGTATTCCTGCCCGTCAAATCCGTCGGAGTAATGGGCGACGGGCGCACTTACGATTACGTCGTCGCACTGCGCGCAGTCATCACCAGTGACTTCATGACCGCACACTGGGCAGAACTGCCGTACTCGCTGCTCGGCCGCGTGTCCAACCGCATCATCAACGAAGTCAAAGGCATCAACCGCGTGGTGTACGACGTAAGCGGCAAACCGCCTGCTACGATTGAGTGGGAATAAAAGTAAAGAGATAAACGCATAAAAAGGTCGTCTGAAATGGTTTCAGACGACCTTTTGGTTTTTATAGTGGATTAAATTTAAATCAGGACAAGGCGACGAAGCCGCAGACAGTACAGATAGTACGGCAAGGCGAGGCAACGCCGTACTGATTTAAATTTAATCCACTATATAAGGAGAAAACGCGATGTCGTCCTAATGAATTTCATTTGCCAAAAAATAAAGCGGTCGTTCATGTAGCAAATACAGAACGACCGCTTGAGTTCAGCACCATTTTAGATTGTCTTCGACAGCAAACAACTAAGGGTCTGCTGTCTTAATGATTCATTGCATGAATATATGGAAGACAAATTATGCGATACCGTTATCCAAGGGTTTATTTTTTCTCTTTCGGCATTTGAGATACCAAGGACAGGTTCACATCCAAGCCTTCGATTTGGAAGTGAGGACGGGCAAACAGACGGACTTTGAAGAAGCCGGGGTTGTCTTCGATATCTTCAACCAAGACTTTGGCTTCACGCAGAGGATGCGTTGCCTGCAACTCGTCGCTTGGATCTGTCATTTCAGTAACCAATGTATTGATCCAAGTGTTCAATTCCAATTCGAGCATACGGCGGTCTTTGGTTGTACCGATGTTTTCGCGTTGGATTAGTTTGAGATAGTGAGCCAGACGGGAAAGCAGGAAAACGTAAGGCAAACGGGCATTGATGCGGCTGTTTGCCGTCGCTTCTTTGGTTTCGTAGAGCGCAGGTTTTTGCGCTGAGTTGGCCGAGAAGAAGCAAGCGTAATCGCGGTTTTTATAGAAAGACAGCGGTACGAAGCCCAAATTGGCAAATTCAAATTCGCGGGTTTCGGGAATCAGAACTTCGGTAGGGATTTTTACTTGATTGCCGGTACCCAAATCATACATATGGATAGGCAAGTCTTCAATTAGACCGCCGGCTTGTGGTCCGCGGATTTGAACGCACCAGCCGTTGTTGATGAAGCTGCGAACCATGTTGGCAGCGAAGGCAAAGGATGCGTTTGCCCATAAGTAACGATCGTGTTCGGTGCCCTTAACTTGTTCTTCGTAATTGAAGCTGCGTACAGGAACTGTATCGCTACCGTAAGGCAGACGGGCAAGGAAGCGGGGCAGGGTCAGGCCGATATAGCGCGCATCATCGGTTTCGCGGAAGCTTTTCCATTTGATGTATTCGGCACGGTCCATATAGTTCGCCAAGTCCTGAATACCGGCGACTTCTTCCATGCTTTCTTTACCGAAGAAAGATGGGCCGACAGAGCCGATGAACGGCATGTGCGCAGAGGCGGAGACGCGTGAAATATTGCGCAGTAAAGCCATGTCTTGCGGGCTGCGGTCAAATTCGTAGTTGGAAATGACTGCACCGATCGGTTCGCCGCCCGGGGTGTCGTATTCGTTGCTATAGGTGTGGCGATACAGTCCGCTTTGGACAATTTCAGGGGCATCTTCAAAGTCTTGAATCAAGTCTTCTTTGGAGACGTCGAGGATTTCAATTTTAACGTTGTGACGGAAGTCTGTACGGTCAACCAAGAATTTCAGGCCGCGCCATGCAGATTCGATTTTTTGGAATTCTTCGTTATGGAGGATTTCATCTAATTGGCGGCTGAGCTGTTCGTCAATGCGTGCGATGTGGTAGTCCAACAGGCTTTTGTCGAGGCGTTCTACTTTTTGAGATGAGTCTTGAATCATCTTTAAAAATACGCTGACCGCCGCTGCGATGCGTTCATCCGCAGAGGCTTCGGACATTTTTTCGGCGCTTTGGAACTGTTCGATGTCGATGACGGAGTCGACGGCGTTTAAATTGATTTTTTGGCACAGCGCTTCATAAACACTGGCTGTGTTTTCTTGTTCTATAACGGTTGTTTGGGCTTCTTGGCGTTTTTGCATATTTTAAATCCTTACGGGTGTTTTCAGACGACCTTGTGTTTTATTTGTTAACAGGTGCAATTTTTTCGAGGCGGTCGCGCAGTTCGGCAGACAGATTTTCGTCACGCAAGATGGTTTCCAGTTCGCGACGGAATGCAGAATCGTCCAACAGGTTGGATTTCAAGTCACGGAGCAGGTTGCGCATAGCCAATAAAGCGCGCAGCTCGGGAACATTTTGTGCAATTTGTTCCGGATGGAAATCCCGCATAGATTTGAAATTCAAATTGATGTTCATCTCGCCGCCGGCAGGGGAGAGGGTGTTTTTCACAGTCAGGTTGGCTTTAGGATTAAAGTCGGACAATACGGAATCAAAGTTGTTTTTGTTGATATTGACTTTTTCTTTTTCGGCAAGGTCGCGTTTGTCTTGACCATTGCTGTAATCACCGGTGACTAAAAGTTTGAGCGGAAGCTCGACTTTTTTCTGTGCGCCTCCGGTATGGAGGTCTAGTTTGATATTGATACGTGAAGGTGGAACTTCGTTTTGGAAACTTTTGCTCACGGCTAATCCTATTCTCTGTTATGTGTTGAAGGGAAAATCTTTCGTTTCAAATGAAATATAAATACTAAATTTGGATATATTTCTATCTAAATAGTATAAATGTTAGGTATACTGTTGTCTATTGCATTCAAAATTTATCTGACAAAAGGTATTTAAAAGGTATAAACAGTGAAATTTCATAAACCATTATGGGAAGAGGGTGTCTTGCTCTCTCCTCAGCACTTCCAACAACAAAACGTTTTTAATAGTTACATTTATGCAACAGTAATAAAATTGATGGGTGAATTCAAGTGGGGATGTTTTCGTTGCGAGTTCGACCAGCAGACGCTTGAATTAGGAAAAATTAAATTGGATGAGCTTCAGGCCTGCCTGCCGGACGGAACTCTAATCGACTTGCAGTCGGGCAGTGGCTCTGTTGAAGTTCGTGATATTAATAGCCTGCCTATGAGAGCAAGAAATACAGTGTTGCTGGCTCTCCCGGTTTATCAAGCGCATGTACCGAATTTGGTGGATGAAAACGGGGCTGGAAATACCCCCAGACGGTTTGTGAAAAAGTTCGAGCAAGTTGAGGATTTATTTTCCGCTGAGGAGGCAGAACTTGCCGTTGAGCAATTAAATTTACAAATTCGTTTTGATTTCGAGGATAATGACGATTACATTACATGCCCCATCGGCGTAGTAGAAAAAAACGAGAATGGGGCATTGATTTGGTCTAAAGACTACATCCCTCCATTATTGTCGATTACAGGTTCGGAAGTTTTACTTTCATGTCTGAATAGAATCACTTTGCTGGTGTTGTCCCGTATAGATAATTTATCCGCCCGCCGCCGGGCGCGTAGTGAAAATACGGTCGATTTTTCTGTGTCTGACTCGACCTTGTTTTGGTTCTTGCACGGATTAAATACGATTTATCCTGAATTGAAACATTTGAATGATTATCCGCAGCAACATCCAGAGGAGCTTTATAAGCTCTTGGTTCGTTTACTTGGTATGTTGTACACATTCAGGGTGAGTGAATCAGTTAATGAAATGGAGCCATACGATCATTTTGATCTGTTTGGAACCTTCAACCGTTTGGAGTTGAAAATCCGCAGTCTGTTAGATGAAGTCATTCCATCGCCTGTCATCGAATTGTCGTTAGAACATACAAAATCTACACATTGGCGTGCTCAGATATTTGACAGCAGAATTGATGATAATGCGGAGTTTTATATCTCGGCACATTCTGATTCCGTTGTTTTTGCTGAATTGCAGAAGCAATTACCATTGGTCAGCAAAATTGGTGCACCTGAAGACGTGGAACGCGTTATCAATACGGCAGTAATGGGAGTGCCTTTGCAGTTGTTGAATCAAACCCCTCCTGGTTTGCCGTTCCGAATGGATAATGTTTACTTCAGATTAGACAAACGGCATGTGGCATTTTCAAGAATGATGCAATCGCAGGTATGTAGTATTTACGTTCCAACATCTATACCCAATTTACATTTAAGCTTGTTTGCAGTAGTGAGTATTTAATATGAACCATAATCCATTGATTCGAAGTGAATTAAGAGATACTGCTTTGACCGTATCCGCATTATCGGCAGGTTTTAGCCCCGAGCATGCCTCAACATGGTATGAGTATGGCAAAACTTTGGTAGAGAATTTAAGAAAGAATTTAGCAAGCTCTGGTCGTAGTGCAGAGGAGATTGAAGAGATTTCTTATGCGCAGTGTGCGCTTTTGGATGAGGTTGCACTGCAGAATCTGCAAGGAAGTGATCGAGAAGTGTGGGAAATGAATCCCATGCAAGTACATTTCTTCCAATCATACAATGCAGGCGATGTATTGTGCGACAAAATTGAAAAGCTATGCAAAACAGGCAGTGCCAATTCTTTGATCGCTGAGGCATATTTGAGTGTAATCAATTTGGGCTTCAAGGGACGTTATATTTTAGATGAAATGGCTCTTCAAAATTCACAAAATAGCTTGAAAAAAATGGTTGCCGGGTTGTCTAGCAATGCGGTAACTCAAGATGGGCAAATATTCTATGTCGATCGTAAAAGCATGCCTCTTAAGAGTTTGCTGACGATTAGTCCGATATGGGTATTTATCTGTTGTTCTGTTATTGCAGTAGTAGCTTATTTTGCATTTGGATACTATCTGGATACTTTGGTTGAACAAACTCAAGCATTATAAATTTAGAGTAATTTCATAATGACTTATCAAAAGCTCTCGTCTTTCATTATATTTATAGTAGTTGAGCTTATACTGTTTTATGTATTGGCAATATATTGGCAAGCTAGTTGGATGCTGAAAGGCGGTATTCTAGCTTTGTCAATTGTTGCTATATTTTGTGCTTGGTTAATCAGGCAGCGTAAGGACAAGGAAAATATCAGTATTGGTTCAGAAGTTTGGCAGCAAATTGCGACAGAATTAAATAATACTGGATTTACTGGGCGTTACGTTTTGCGTATGCCTGATTCTGCAGTGAAGATGTCGAATTTAGTCGAGAGGTATGATGACACAGTATATATAAATATTTTTAATCCGGAACATTTATACACTGTAGTTTGGAATCTGCTTCAGAATATAGCCCGTAAACAAATCTCACTCAGCATAGAGCTGGTGTTGTCTCCCGCCATAAATGCCGATGTATCTATGGTTATGCGGGGGTGGTTGCGCAATATATTGTTTTTGCAGAAAAAAATGGGTATATCTATACCTGTAAGTTTTGTTATTCGTGCTCCCTTTCTTTTCAAAGAGTCTTCAGATAAAAGAGAGCTATTTTTTGTCTTAAAAACTCAGGGCAGATGGAATGTATTAAATATTAATCAGTTTTTTACTGATTTTAAAGAAAGTCTGTCTATTGAGTTTTTACAGCAAAATAAACAATCAAACGGTTGTCAATATATATGGCTGATCGAGGCACTCAATTGCGTCGAAGAGCAATTGTTGAATCGTACAGACGGGGGGTGGGAATATGTCGATGTACGCAGCTTAAGCGTAGTTGACGATGGAGACTGCCAAGCCAAATCAGTATGGGCAACTTATATTTCTAAGAATACACAAGGGTTAATCCATTCTTTTAATAATTATCAAGGTAATCAATTTCAATATATTCATACCGAATTGTCAGATAAATATACCGTTTATCATAAAAATCATGCTATTGATATACTTTTTAAAGTATTATCTGTTTGTGCATTAGGTTTTTTATCTGCTTCGTTTTTCTCTATGAAAAACAATAGCCGTTTAATAGAACAAATCAGCCGGCATATAGAAAATGTTCGGTCTGAGGCAAATTCAAATGAGCGGCAACAACATTTGGTATTGCTAAAGCAGGATTTGCAATTGCTTGAGAAATACCGTGATGAGGGTGTACCAGCACATTTAGGATTAGGGTTATATCGTGCGGATTTATATATTCCAAAGTTAAAAGCCTTAATGCCGAAAGATCCTCCACCTCCAAAACCGATAAAACCGGAACCTGTGAAACCTGTAGTTATTACTTTAGACAGCTTGGCTTTGTTTGAAACAGGTCAGTTTGAACTAAAAAATAATGCCAATAAAGCATTGATTGGTGCATTAAAAGCAATTGAGTCACATCCTGATACACGAATTTTAGTCGAAGGACATACTGATAATGTTGGAAATCCTGTTTCTAATCAGCAGTTATCAGAAAAGCGTGCTCAATCGGTCAAAGATTGGTTGGTTATCTCTTCTAATGTTCCGGAGAGTCGGTTTGAGGTTAAAGGATTGGGTGATACCAAGCCTATTGCAGATAATCAGACGGAAGAAGGTAAGGCCAAAAACCGTAGGGTTGAGATCATACTGATTCCGGCTGTAAAACAGTAAATTTAATGCAGCACAAGTTGCTTTAAGCCTCACAACTTAAGGCGTTTTCAATAAAACTAAGGAGTAAAAATATGGCAATTCCTGCTTATATGTGGTTGAAAGACGATGGCGGTTCCGTTATTAAAGGTTCTGTTGACGTCAATGGTCGCGAAGACAGCGTTGAAATCGTTGAGTTTCTGCACAATGTCCGTATTCCTACGGATGCCAATACCGGCAAACTGACAGGTACTCGCGTTCACGAACCTATCGTATTGTTCAAAGAATACGATGCTTCTTCACCATACCTGTACAAAGCAGTAACAACTGGTCAAACTTTGAAAGAAGTAGAAATCAAGTGGTACCAAATTGACGCTTCTGGTCAAGAGAAAGAGTATTTCAATACCAAACTGGACAACGTTAAAGTTGTAGCAGTAGGTCCTGTAATGCACAATATCAAAGACCCTGCTCGCGAACGTTACAATCACTTGGAACGCGTTGAATTGCGTTACGAAAAAATCACTTGGACTTATAAAGACGGAAACATCATTCATTCCGACAGCTGGAACGAAAGCCGCGCTTAATAATCCACATAAAGTGCTGCCTGATAAAGGTAGCACTTTTTTATAACACATTTTTACATCAGGGATATCAAATGTCTGCACATGATCAAGCATTATTATTACGTCGTCTGAACACGCATTGTCAGCAGGCGATGGAAGCTGCAGCCGGCTTATGTCAAACACGAGGTCATGCCGAAATTACGGTTGACCATTTATTTATCAAATTGCTCGAACTAGGGGATGGAGACGTTAATGCCTTATTGAGGCGTTACGAAATTGATTTAGAAAATATTTGGAATCCTTTGTTGAGTACGATGGACAAACTTCCACGCAATGTTCGTGGTAATCCTTCTTTGTCTAAATCATTGATTAGTTTATTGTCGGATGCATGGTTGTTGGCAAGTGACGAAGGTGCATCTGAAATCCGTTCGGCTTTCCTATATCAGGCATTGCTGAAATCTCCTTACCGTCTGATGACGCAGGAAGCATGGCCCTTATTAAGCCTGACTGAAACACAGATAGGTCGTCTGAAAACTTGGTTGGACGAAGTTTCTATCGAAGGTGAGAATAATACATTTGCGCAGCCGGCTTCAGAAGAAGGTCAGCATACAGTTTCAGCGGAATCTAAACCCCAACAAACCGCTACAGCAGGACAAAACGATGCGCTTGCACGTTTTACCGTCAATTTGACTGAAAAAGCCGCTCAGGGCGGTATTGACCCTGTATTTGGACGTGAAACTGAAATCCGTCAAATGATGGATATTTTATCGCGTCGCCGTAAGAACAACCCTATTTTGGTTGGCGAACCGGGTGTCGGTAAAACTGCATTGGTAGAAGGTCTGGCATTGAAAATCGCTTCAGGCGAGGTGCCTAAGATATTGGAAAACACCCAAGTATTGGTGTTGGACTTAGGTCTTCTGCAAGCGGGTGCGGGGGTGAAGGGCGAATTTGAACAACGCCTGCGCAATGTTATCGAGGCTGTTCAGAATTCTGAAGAACCCGTTTTATTATTCATCGACGAAGCGCATACGTTAATCGGTGCAGGAAACAGTGCAGGCGGCGCGGATGCAGCCAACCTCTTAAAACCGGCTTTGGCGCGGGGTGAATTGCGTACCATCGCAGCGACAACCTGGAGCGAATACAAACAATACTTTGAAAAAGACGCCGCGTTGGAACGCCGTTTCCAAATGGTCAAAGTTGACGAACCCGATGATGAGGCTGCGTTCACCATGCTCCGCGGTTTGAAGCAACGTTATGCCGCTTACCATAAAGTTCATATTCAGGACTCCGCCGTCATCGCAGCTGTACAACTTTCCCGAAAATACATTACCGGTCGCCAACTACCGGACAAAGCCGTAGATTTGTTGGATACGGCAGCCGCACGCGTCCGCATGAGTTTGGATACCGTGCCTCATATTTTCGGTTTGATGGATGCCCAAATTTCTTCACTGCAACGCGAACTGGAGGCATTGGATGCCGACAAGCAATTAGGTCGTCTGAATGCTTCGCAGCAGGATAACATTCGACAAGTTGAGCAAGAGATTGCCCAGTTGAATGAAGAGCGCGAAGAAATGAACCGCCGATATCAGGAAGAAAAACAATTGGCGGATGAAATCCAATCCTTGATGGAAGCTGCCAAGAATACAGAATTGACTTCTGAAGAGCGACAAGCCGCGCAACACAGTCTGACCGAGAAACAGCAACAGCTTGATGCCGTTGTCGCCGGTAAACCGTTGATTTTCACCAGCGTTGATGAAACCGTAATCGCCGATATTATTGCCGATTGGACGGGCGTCCCCGCAGGCAGCGTTCTCAAAGACGAACTGGCAAACCTGCTGCAACTGGAAAGCCTGCTTGAGAAACGCGTGGTTGGGCAAAGTGAAGCCATTCATGCTATCGCGCAAAGTTTGAGAGCCGCTAAAGCCGGTTTGAAAACCAACGATTCCCCATTGGGTGTATTCCTGTTGAGCGGTCCGTCCGGCGTAGGTAAAACAGAAACGGCGCTGGCTTTGGCAGATGCGCTGTTCGGCGGCGAAAAATCGCTGATTACCATCAACCTATCCGAATACCGCGAAGCGCATACCGTTTCCCAACTCAAAGGCTCGCCTCCGGGTTATGTCGGTTATGGCGAAGGCGGCGTTTTGACCGAAGCAGTACGTCAGAAACCTTACAGCGTCGTATTATTGGATGAAGTCGAGAAAGCCCATAAAGACATTCTCAACCTTTTCTACCAAGTATTCGACAAAGGCATGATGCGTGACGGCGAAGGTCGGGAAATCGATTTCAAAAATACCGTTATCCTGATGACGTCAAATTTGGGTGCGAACGAATTGACCCAATTGCTGCAACCGCAAGAGCCTGAAGAAACCGAAGAAGCTGTTGCAGAAGAAGGTAAAGAGCAAAACACGCAAGAGCAGATTGTGGATACTGAAGTCGAACTTTCTGCACAAATGCCGGCTGGCTCGTCTGAAAACGCCTGCGTTTCAGACGACCCTGTTGAAACCGATGAAACGCCTGAATTCAGTCTGGAAGAGTTGGCAGAAGCGATTCGTCCGATACTGACAGACCATTTCCAAGCCGCTCTGTTGGCGCGTATGCAGGTTGTTCCTTATCGTCCGTTGGAAAAAGAGGCATTGGCTCAAATCGTCAGACTGAAGCTGGACAAAATTGCTGACAGACTGTACGAAGCCCATCAAACACGCCTCAGTTACAGCGAAGATTTTGCAGCGCTTCTGGCTGATTCTTGCACTACCGGCGACAGCGGCGCACGCAATATCGACCATTTGCTCAACCGCCAAGTCATGCCTGCCATCGCGCAAAGCTTTTTGCAATGGCAGCAAACCGCAGGGCATATGCCTGAACATGCAAAATTGGAGTTGGGTGAAGACGGAATAGACGTTTTATTTGAATAATGGGAAGAGAATAGGTCGTCTGAAATCATTATGTTGTTCAGACGACCTTCATTAATCTTTCACTTTATTGATAACGCATCCCAAGAGTTATTAGAAAGGTCGTCTGAAAAAAGCTATTCTTATTTCAGACGACTTTTTATAGTTAACGTATTGTTGAAACCCATTATATAGTGGATTAACTTTAAATCAGGACAAGGCGACGAAGCCGCAGACAGTACAGA
>ERZ773044.150-NODE-150-length-37321-cov-52.3989_pt1 | contig 37321 bp, 40 predicted proteins | sample MGYA00511897_ERZ773044 | MGnify/ENA primary metagenome ERZ773044 (study PRJEB29015, sample SAMEA2738116) | human oral metagenome | biome: human oral; feature: human-associated habitat; material: saliva | place: China | collected 2170 ...
TGGCTTTGGGAAGGTTGAAGAATACCTTGTCCAATCACCACACCGCAATCAAGATCTAGATTTGGCTTACCTGCGTTCAGGAATCGCGGATTTGGGGCATCTTGCCTATCCAGAACAGCTCAAGTTTAAAACCAAGCAAGTTAAGGACAGTCTTTACAAGATTGCAGGAATTGCTAATGTAGAGGTTGCTGAAACGCTTGGTATGGATAATCCAATCAAGTACCGTAATAAGGCGCAGGTGCCTGTTCGTCGTGTTAATGGTGTCTTAGAAACTGGATTTTTCCGTAAGAATTCCCACGACCTCATGCCTTTGGAAGATTTCTTTATCCAAGATCCTGTGATTGATGAGGTAGTAGTAGGCCTACGTGACTTGCTCCGCCGTTATGATTTGAAACCTTATGATGAAAAGGAACAAGCTGGCTTGATTCGTAATCTTGTAGTGCGTCGCGGACACTATTCAGGTCAAGTTATGGTCATTTTGGTAACAACTCGTCCCAAAATTTTTCGTGTCGACCAATTGATTGAACAAATCATCAAGCAGTTCCCAGAGATTGTGTCTGTCATGCAAAATATCAACGACCAGAATACCAATGCGATTTTTGGTAAGGAATGGCGCACACTTTATGGACAAGACTTTATTACTGACCAGATGTTGGGAAATGTCTACCAAATCGCTGGACCCGCTTTTTACCAAGTCAATACTGAAATGGCTGAAAAACTTTATCAAACAGCCATTGACTTTGCTGAATTAAAAGAAGATGATGTGGTCATTGATGCCTACTCTGGTATCGGGACGATTGGCCTCTCTGTTGCGAAACATGTCAAGGAAGTTTATGGTGTTGAGGTAATTCCAGAAGCAGTTGAGAATAGCAAGAAGAATGCTCAACTGAACAATATTTCAAACGCCCACTATGTATGTGATACCGCTGAAAATGCTATGAAGAATTGGCTTAAAGATGGGATTCAACCGAGTCTTATCCTAGTGGACCCACCAAGAAAAGGGCTCACAGAAAGCTTTATCAAGGCAAGCGCTCAAACAAGAGCAGACCGCATCGCTTATATCTCATGTAATGTCGCTACCATGGCGCGTGATATCAAACTCTACCAAGAATTGGGATATGAATTGAAGAAAGTACAACCAGTGGATTTATTCCCACAGACGCATCACGTGGAGTGTGTAGTGTTGCTACAACGAAAAAAAGGGTGAAAATCCTTGATTTTAAGCTATTTTACAAGCATTTTGTCTTTGTAGATAAAGGCAATTTTGACGTCAGAAAAGTCCTAAAAAGGCACATAGATGTATATGTATTTGTAGATGTCGTTTGCGCATCGGAAAAATGAATACAACAATAAATATTTAACTAAAGAGAGAACAATTGTATATTGTTCTCTTTTTTTATTTTCAGGAGGGAAAATGACAAAAGAATTACAATCATCACGCTATATTGTCATTTCATTTTTAGTACGTGAAATGGGAATTGATATTGTTGAGGCCATCTCTCTTATGGCTGAATTGGAAAAAAGTGGCTTGGTTCGCTTGGAATCAAGTGGAGATTTAACACTCAAAGAACTTGGAGGAGCGTTATGAAACGAATTACCGCAAATCAATACCAAACTTCAGAACGGTATTATAAATTACCTAAAATTCTTTTTGAGGATGAGAAATATATGGATATGAAATTAGAAGTAAAGGTGGCTTATTCTATTTTAAAAGATCGTTTAGAATTATCTCTTAGTCGTGGTTGGATAGATGAAGAAGGGGCGGTTTATTTAGTATTTTCTAATTCTAAACTGATGAGGCTGTTAGGTTGTTCGAAGTCAAAACTACTATCAATCAAAAAAACTCTTAAAGAATATGACTTAATTGATGAAGTTCAACAGTCTTCAAGTGAGAAAGGAAGACTAGCTAATAAGATTTATTTAGGGGAGTTGTCTTCTACCCCAGTAGGTAATTCAAACAGGCCTAGTGTTAAAAAAAGACTAGGGCAGGTTGAAAATGAAACGGCCCCCGTCTTACATTCAGCCCCTAGTGAGACTGAAGTTAGTGAGACTAAATATAGTGAGACTGAATCTTTATTTATTGAGGATGAGGAGGATAGGAATACTCAACCTATCTTGAAAAGAAAAGTAGAAAAGGTCACAAAATATGATCGAGATTATATTTGGGGATTGGTACAAGATCAATTTAGACGAGAAGGTTTTTCTGAAACAGCCAGTGATATAGCTATGATTGATTTTGAAAGAATCTATCAGTATGCTCTTGACAATGTTCGCTTTGTTAGACGAGCGGAAGTACTTGCTGAATTTGTGTTTAATGGCTTGTATTCTGTTTGGAATAACCGTGTTAGAAAAGGAGGTGGTTAAATGTCGCCAATCGAGTGGATATTAGTTATGCTTATTGTCATTTCAAGTGGAGTGACAGTTTTGACAATGGTAGTCGATAAGAAAGGGGTGATCAAGAAATGAGATTTATTGATTTATTTTCAGGTATCGGGGGGGTTCGACTAGGAATGGAAAGTGTCGGACACAAGTGTATTGGATTTTGTGAGATTGATAAATTTGCTAGAGAATCTTATAAGTCCATTTTTCAAACGGAAGGAGAAATTGAATTTCATGACATACGAGATGTTTCAGATGACGAATTTAAAAAACTTAGAGGGAAAGTCGATGTCATCTGTGGGGGATTCCCTTGTCAAGCATTTTCAATCGCAGGAAGACGATTGGGATTTGAAGATACTAGAGGCACTCTGTTCTTTGAAATTGCTCGGGCGACCAAACAAATCCAACCACGTTTTCTTTTTCTTGAAAATGTTAAAGGCCTACTCAATCACGATAAGGGACGGACGTTCACCACAATCCTTACCACGCTTGATGAATTGGGGTTTGATGTTGAGTGGCAGGTGCTTAACAGTAAGGATTTTGGCGTTCCCCAAAACAGAGAGAGGGTGTTTATTATCGGACATTCTAGAAAGAAAGGTACCAGACTCCTATTTCCTTTCAGACGAGAAGGTCAAGCAACTAACCCTGAGACTTTGAAAGCACTAGGGAATTTAAATCCATCAAGAAGTGGAATGAGTGGTAAAGTCTATTATTCAGAAGGTCTTGCGCCAACCTTAGTTCGTGGAAAAGGAGAAGGATTTAAAGTTGCGATTCCTTGTATGACACCAGATAGATTAAACAAAAGACAAAATGGTAGACGTTTCAAGGATAATCAAGAGCCAATGTTTACTTTAAATACTCAGGATCGCCATGGTATTGTCGTTGTTGGAGATTTACCAACTAGCTTTAAGGAAACTGGTCGCGTCTATGGAAGTGAGGGCTTATCTCCAACACTGACTACGATGCAAGGAGGAGATAAAATCCCCAAAATACTAATTCCAGAACCAATCCAATTTCTAAAAGTACGGGAAGCAACGAAAAAAGGATATGCTCAAGCAGAGATTGGGGATTCAATCAATTTAGAAAGACCAAGTTCTCAGTATCGTCGTGGTAGAGTTGGAAAAGGTATAGCGAATACGTTAACAACTAGTGGGCAAATGGGAGTAGTAGTGGCTAGCTATGAAGGGGAAGATAAGCAAGTTTATCATGTAGCCGGTGTCTTAATTGATGGGCAATTTTACCGTTTGAGGATACGAAGAATCACCCCTAAAGAGTGTTTTAGACTGCAGGGATTTCCTGATTGGGCTTTTGAAGCTGCTAGAAAAGTCTCTAGTAATAGTCAGCTCTATAAACAAGCTGGTAATAGTGTAACCGTTCCTGTGATTGCCACAATCGCAAAGAAATTAAAAGAAATCGAGGAAAAAGATAAAAGCTTTAAATAAAGAGTCAATACTAGATTGTGATGAATTAGAAACAGAATTACATGATGCAGAAATCAGACAGCTGGATGAACAAATATTTTTGATGCCCAATTATCCATGTGAGTTTGAGGTGACATTTTTAGATGATTACCATAAAAAACACAACTACCCCCTATTTTACGAATCCTACCTTCAAAACGTTATGGAATTCCTTGAAAGTCAGGATATAAAGAACGGAGCTGATGCCTTTGTAGATGATCATCAAAATCTTGTTTTTTGTTTTATATGGACAAGGCTATCGAGCCGAGGGAAAAGAGGGAATACTTACCACCCAAGTAACTGTAAAAGCTTATGATGAAGACAAGCAACCGATTAACTTCGCAAATTTATTAGATTCCTTAATCGTATCAGAATATCAAATGGAACCGAATCTTTGGGAGGTATCCCATGATTGATCTCTATCTAAGTAAAAATAGCCAAAGAAATCAACTTCTTTTGGATTTCTTTCAAAAGTATGGTATAGAGGTCACTCCTCATTCTATTTCTGAAATGACAAAGGACAAATTAATTGAAATGATGAGCTATTCTTCAGATTGTTTTGAGTTTTTATCTCCCAATTTATTGCGATTTAAGAACCGTGACAATCTAAGATTAACGGATTTCATCGAGATGATATTAAAAAATCCTGAACTAACCATCAGACTTCCTCTTGCGATTTCAAATAAGCGAGTTTATCCAAATCTGAATCTGGAGGAGGCTAGAGCTTTATTGCCAAGAGATACGAAACAATTGATTTACATGGCACAAACACATTATTTATCAAGTTAAAGGAGAAGCAATATGGCTGAACGATTTTGGGAGAACTTGTCCATTATTTTGGCTGAAAGAAATATTAGCTGGATTGAGTTAACCAGAAAAATGTTTGCGGGAGAGTTTCACTATCCAAGTGAATTGAACCGTTTGTATCAAAAGATACGCCACTACAAGATGGAACAACGAATGCCTCAAAGTCCATGGGTAGAAAGGATTGTGCAGGTATTAGATTTAGATTATGAAGATTTATTTCGGAGGTAACTATGAAAAGAATCATTCCAGTTTATATATTCCAACAAGTAAATGTCTTATTGGTATCCCTATACTTACTGAAATTGCTTTGTATTGGTGAGTTAACCATACTACAGATTCTCTATTGTGCGTCGCTCATTTCTTTTTTATGGATGTATGGCCAACGAAAACAAGTGGTCAAGGTCAATATGAAAACTAGGATGAAATGGCTTGGTATTGGATTCGTTAGCCTACTGATTATAAGCCTATGTTTTAGTCTGATTCATGCTCAAGGAACCACGAATCAAGCAAACTTAATTGGACTTCAACATCAGGTTCCTTGGTTTTCATTTTTATTGTTCTTAATCAATGCGAGTATGGTTGAAGAATTTCTGTATCGAGAAATTTTATGGAACCTGGTCAGAAAATTAGATATTCGAGTTGCTTTGACAAGTGTTTTATTTGCCTTAGTACATCATCCAGGAACCATTCTAGCTTGGTGTTTATATGTTTCACTTGGGATCTTTTTAGGGATGGTGCGCTATAAATCGGACTTATGGGGAAGTATGGGTCTACATTTGGTGTGGAACCTACTAGTTTATAGTTTGCTGCTTGTTTAAAATAGGTGCTCTGTCTTACTTATAGATTCAGTTTGAAATAAAAAAACTAAATGAATTGATTTTAAAGAAATAAAATGCTAACATATATAGAAGATGTTAGCATTTTGTTTCTAAGAAAGGAGAATGATATGGTTGATAAAAGAGAGAAACTGATGAACTCTTTCAATCAGTATGGTTTTTTAACTTTTAAACAAGTAATAGATGAAAATTTACACTACAAAACCTTATTAAAAATGGTTACAGAAGGAAAAATCGATGCTGAAGAAAAAGGGTTATATCGCTTACCTGATATTTATTTAGATGAGTGGTTTGTCCTCCAGTATCGGTTTCCAAAGGGAATCTTTTCTTTGGAGACAGCACTTTGGTTACATGGTTTATCTTTAACTATCCCTTTTAACATGACGATGAGTTTTCCTTATGGTACGAATACCAAAAACATTAAGGAAGCAGATATATGTCCTATTATCTTACGCTCTCACTATAGTGAAGGAATTATTGAAATAGAGCGTCTTCCTGGTCAATTTATTAAAGTTTATGAAGTTGAACGAGTTTTAGTTGAATGTCTAAGACCAGTTCATCAGGTGGATCTTCAAATTATTGCACCAGCGTTTAAGAAATATTTTCAACAGAATCAAATTCATTTACACAAATTATTTTATTATGCCCAGCTATTTAAAGTAACTGATAAGTTACAATCTTATACGGAGGTACTATCTTAATGTTTTCAAATGCGAATAGCTTTAAAGCAAAAATCAAAAACATTTCAAAAGATAAGGGAATTCCAGCTCAACAAGTACAACAACATTATTTAATTGAGCAAGTGCTAAAGCTGATTTCTACTAGTTCTTACAGAGATTCCTTCATTGTAAAAGGAGGGTATCTAATAGGTCAAATGATTGGCCTAGATAAGCGAACCACAATGGATTTAGATGTCACTCTGAAGGGAACCGAAATGAGCAGAGAAAATTTGATTCATATCTTTGAAGAGATTCTTTGTTCTAAAACCGATGGATTTTCATTTTCAGTAGATAAGCTAGAACCTATTCGTCAAGATGATGAATATGGAGGATTTTCATTAAAATTAAATGCAACTTTTGATACATTAAAAGAGGTTGTTTTTATTGATATTACTACTGGTGATAAGATCACACCAAGAGAAATTACTTATTCAATGACTTCTATCTTTACTAATGAAAGTATCAAGATATGGACATATAATCTAGAGACTGTACTTGCTGAAAAGTTAGAAACGATCATCAGTAGGGGATTAGCTTCGACACGCCCACGTGATCGATATGATCTTTTCACCTTGTATAAACTTAGAAAAGAAGAGATTAATCTAGAAGTATTAAAAAATGCACTTGAGAATACGGCAGAAAAACGTAAAAGTAAAGATACTATTTATAATTGGGAAGAACAAGTGAGAGGAATTGAAATTTCTGATTATCAGAAAGAGCTATGGATTCGTTATCAACGCCAATTTAAGTATGCTAAAGATATCTCATTTGATAACTCTGTTCAGGTTATTAAGGAAATTATGCAACAAATATTTTAGCACCAAAGCAACTCATTCGTAAAGCAGTGAGTTGCTTTTTTTATTCCAACAACCTCAAAAATGTGATAAAAATTTCAACTACTCTTATCTATAATAAAGCTACCTGTTCTTTGAAAATTGAATTCACTCCGTCTTGATTAGCGTGCCTGTGTAAGTAGGGACTGAGAGTATTTCCCTGTGAAGGGCAACTGGCACAAGACGTGTGTGAGAATTTTCTAACAGACACGGAGTTTATCGTTACCAGACTTAAACGATGCGACAAACTAGATAAAGGAGTTAATCATGAAGGTAGTAAACTTGTATGATTTGAAACAAATGGGAAATAAAGGTGGTTGTACCATCCAATTGATTCATCACTTTCCTTTTGGTATGGGCTTAGGACATCTCAAAAAAGACTACATTGAATTTAAACGTGTTGGTATCTTTGATGGAAAAGCAGTAGAAGTTACTCTTCGAGAACCTTATTCGAGAGATCTACTGCAGGTTGTCAAGTCGATTAAGCAACGTCAGAAATTGATAGCTTATCGTTATAAAGAAGGAAAGCTGCTATTTGTGAAGAAGGAGGCCTCAGATGTCCTCTGAACAACAGGAACGAATGGCAGTTCAATATGCAGAGCGTAGTCTTTTATTTACTGTAAGAAGTCTCTTAAAGATTCTAGAATGGTCTAGACGTCAGGCTTTAGCACAGGATTCCGCCTATAAGATAGGGGTGCAGAAATTAGAAGAATTGCTACAATCTCCTTATTCGATTGACACGATTAATCTGAAAAAAGATTTTTTAGACAAACCAATTGATATAGAGAAATTTAAAGCTTTTTTAGAAAAAGAAGAGATTCCTTTAGCCATCGCTTGGCAAGGGGATTCTCTACATTTCTATACGAAAGACCGTTCGATTCTAGACAATCATTTAGACCATCTGCTAGAAAAAATGGTTAATGATCCGGAGAAATTAGCTGATTTTACTATGGATAAGTCATTAGACGATGCAATTGATGAGGCGAAATCCCAAATTACCTTTAGACAAGAAGGGGCCGTCAAACAGAAAGAGATGGTGAGATGATGTACAGTGGAAAGAAATTCCTACTATTCTCACTGTTAGGTATCTTACTAGGCTATCTTTTTCATCGTTTGACGCTTTTGTATGATTCCTATACAGGAAATACCTTAGATAAATGGACTCATCTTCTGATGGAAGGTCAAGATGAAGTTCTTCAGTCACCATGGAACCTTTCTTTTACTGGAAAATCAAGTGCTTTTTTTCTATTAGGTTTTGTAATGATGTTACTGGTGTATCTCTATCTAGAGACCGGTAAAAAACAATACCGAGAAGGAGTAGAATACGGGAGCGCCCGTTTTGGAACTCTAAAAGAAAAGAAGCTCTTTTTCGGTAAGGAATTTTCTCATGATACAATCTTAGCCCAAGATGTTCGTCTAACTTTGTTAGATAAAAAGCCACCACAATATGATAGAAATAAAAATATTGCGGTGATCGGAGGTTCAGGAAGTGGGAAGACATCTCGCTTTGTGAAACCCAATCTGATTCAGATGAATAGTTCAAATATTGTCGTGGATCCTAAAGATCACTTGGCCGAGAAAACAGGCAAACTCTTTTTAGAACATGGCTACCAAGTAAAGGTGTTAGATTTAGTCAATATGAAGAACTCAGATGGCTTCAATCCTTTTCGCTATATAGAGACAGAAAATGATTTGAATCGCATGCTGACGGTTTATTTCAATAACACCAAAGGCTCTGGCTCCCGTAGTGATCCATTTTGGGATGAAGCTTCTATGACTTTGGTACGAGCTTTAGCCTCTTACTTGGTCGATTTCTATAACCCACCTAAAACAAGAGAACAGCTCATAGAAGAAAGTCGTTTAAGTCAAAAGGAATACCAAAACTTGTTGAAACGTCAAAAAAAAGAAGTGGAAGAGCGAAAAAAACGAGGGCGTTATCCAAGTTTTGCTGAAATCTCAAAACTCATTAAACACTTATCCAAGGGTGAAAACCAAGAAAAAAGTGTCTTAGAAATTCTATTTGAAAATTATGCTAAAAAGTATGGAACTGAAAATTTTACCATGCGAAATTGGGCAGATTTTCAAAATTATAAGGATAAGACTCTGGATTCTGTTATAGCTGTAACCACTGCTAAATTTGCCCTCTTCAATATTCAAAGTGTCATGGATTTGACCAAAAGAGATACCCTTGATATGAAGACATGGGGCAAGGAAAAATCAATGGTTTACTTAGTTATCCCAGATAACGATAGTACCTTTCGCTTTCTTTCAGCCCTCTTTTTTTCAACAGTATTTCAAACTCTAACAAGACAAGCAGATATTGATTTTAAGGGGCAATTACCTCTTCATGTGAGAGTCTACTTAGATGAATTCGCAAATATCGGAGAAATCCCAGATTTTGCTGAACAAACCTCAACAGTCCGTTCTCGGAATATGAGTCTCGTTCCTATTCTGCAAAATATTGCTCAACTTCAAGGACTCTATAAAGAAAAAGAAGCTTGGAAAACTATTCTTGGGAACTGTGATAGCTTAGTCTACTTAGGTGGTAATGATGAAGATACTTTTAAATTTATGAGTGGGTTACTCGGTAAACAAACCATTGATGTTCGAAATACTAGTCGTTCCTTTGGCCAAACAGGTTCAGGATCCCTTTCTCATCAAAAGATTGCTCGTGATTTAATGACACCTGATGAAGTCGGAAATATGAAACGGCATGAATGCTTAGTTCGAATTGCCAATATGCCTGTCTTTAAAAGCAAAAAGTACAATTCAACTAAGCATCCAAACTGGAAATACCTAGCTAATCAAGAAACCGATGAACGGTGGTGGAACTATCAAATCAATCCTTTAAATCAAAGACAAGAAAATCATCTTGAAGGCCTTAGAATTCGTGATTTAACTTTTGAATCTAGTTTAAAATAAAAATAGAAAAGAGGAAATAGATGATTACGCATTTTAAAGGTTTTGTTTATGGAGTAGACGCTAGTGCTATGTTTGCACAAGCTATGTCTTTGTTACAGAAGGGATTGATTGCGGTTGGTGCCTTTCTCGTTGTTGTGGGGATTGTCAACCTTGCAACCAATATTAAAGATGGTGGACCAGGTGTTCGGAATGCCATTCTTGAAATTGTCGGTGGAGTTATGGTAGGGGCTGCTGGAGCCTTTGTAACCCAGATTTCAATTTAGGAGGATAAACAATGACATGAATCTTAGTTTAGTCTCACCCTTTGTTTACCTTGCATCTGAAAAAATATCAGCTGAAAATTTATTTGAAGGATTTAATGTGGATTTACAATCTACGGTAGATCTGATTAAATCTCTATCTAGCTATAATCCAACCGTTTGGACTTATATGTCTAGTATTACTAAAAGTGTCATGCAGCCCCTTGGAGTTGCGATTTTATCAGTTGTTCTCATCCTAGAATTTTCAAAGATGGCAAAGAAAATTGCTAACTCAGGAGGAGCGATGACCTTTGAAGCATTAGCGCCGATGTTGATTAGTTATATTATGGTCGCAGTTGTAATTACCAACACTACCGTCATTGTAGAAGCTATCATCGGTATTGCGAGTCACGCCATTGAACAAGTGGCCTCGATTGTGGCTCACGGTGGGGCAAAGTATGATACCATCTCTGGATTAAAAGGTTCAGGATTTATTGGCCGGATGATTGTGGGCTTTTTTGCCCTCCTCATTTGGCTTGTTCGGATAGTAAGTGCAGCCATGGTTAATCTTTTGGTATCTATTCGATTTATTCAACTCTACCTTATGATTCCATTTGCCCCTCTTACGATTCCAACATTTTTAAGTGATGAATGGAAGTCTATTGGTATTGGCTATTTAAAAAATATTATGGTCTATGCGGTACAAGGGGTTCTTATTTTTCTGATTGTTTCTCTTGTTCCTTTGTTTGAATCTGCTGGGAAAATAGCTGTTTCAAATGGTGCAGGAGTCCTGCAATCACTTGCGATTATGTTTGGTAGTTTGGTACAAGCTATCTTACTGATTATTGCCCTCGTTGGTTCTCAACGTACGGCTCGCTCAATCTTAGGTATGTAATTAGATAAAGGCTAGGAAGTGGTTGCTTCTTAGCCTTTTTAGAAAGGAAAGTCATGAATACACGTGTCTTTAAAGACATCTCAAAATACCAACACAGGGCTTGTTTAGGTTTCACCACAAGACAAATCATCTTTGTTTTACCAGCCTTTATTGTCACAATTATTGTTTTGGGCTTGAATCTCTTTTTCTGGCAATTTGGAGATTGGTTTGTTTACGGTTTTGTGTTTGCTTTTACCATCCCCCTCATGCTTTTTGGAGTCTATAAACCCAATGATTTATATTTTGAACATTATTTGAAATACCGTCTTCATTTTGAATTAACGGTTCCCCTACGCACAATTACAGGAAAGAAAGGACCTGAACATGAAAAGAAAATCAAATACATTAAAGAAACAAAAAACTTCAATGACTAATCAGAAAGAAGTAGTTAAAGGAAAAAAAGAGGAAGTGTTACCATCAACGGCTAATACTATTTCCTATCAAGCCCTGTATCAAAATGGTCTGATGCAGGTAAAAGAAGATTATTTCTCACAAAGCTATTTACTTGGTGATGTCAATTACCAGACCGTTGGTTTAGAGGATAAGGGCGCAATCATTGAGAAGTATTCTGATTTGATTAACTCCCTAGATGATCAAACCAACTTCCAATTGACTATCTTTAATAAAAGATTGAATTTAGAAAAGTTTAGACAAAGTGTTTTGTATGAGGAAAAAGAAGATAGATATGATAGCTATCGTCAAGAATTGAATCGGATGATGAATCAAAATTTAGACAGTGGGGAAAATAACTTTTCAGCTGTGAAACTGATTAGCTTTGGAAGAAAGGATTCTAATCCAAAACAAGCCTATCGTTCCTTGTCTCAAATAGGAGAATATTTCAAGAGTGGTTTCTCAGAAATTGATGCACGATTTGAATCCTTGGCTGGAGAAGACCGTGTCAACTTGTTGGCGGATATGCTTAGAGGAGAACACCATCTTCCTTTTTCTTACCGTGATTTAACGAGATCTGGTCAGACAACTCGTCACTTCATAGCACCTAATCTCTTGGATTTTAAAAACAAGAATTACCTACAAATCAATGACCGCTTATTACAGATTGTCTATGTGAGAGACTACGGTATGGAATTAGGGGATCAGTTTATCCGAGACCTCATGCAAGGAGATCTGGAATTGATTGTAAGCCTTCATGCTCAAAGTTCGACCAAGGCAGATGCCATGAAGAAACTACGAACAAAGAAAACCTTAATGGAATCCCAAAAGATTGGGGAACAACAAAAACTAGCTCGTACAGGTATCTATTTGGAAAAAGTAGGTCATGTATTAGAAAGCAATATCGATGAAGCTGAGGAACTCTTAAAAACCATGACCGAGACAGGAGATAAACTATTTCAAACGGTCTTCTTGATTGGGGTCTTTGGTCAGGATGAAGAAGAACTCAAACAAGCCCTAGACACTATCCAACAAGTGGCCGGCTCAAATGACCTAATGATTGATAAACTTCCATATATGCAAGAAGCAGCCTTTAATAGTTTGCTGCCATTTGGTTGTGATTTTTTAGAGGGAGTATCACGGAGTTTATTAACGTCCAATGTAGCAGTGAACTCTCCATGGACTTCAGTAGACTTACAAGACCGCAGTGGGAAATATTACGGTATCAATCAAATATCAAGCAATATTATTACCATTGATCGAAGCCTATTAAATACACCGTCTGGTCTGATTTTAGGGACATCTGGAGCTGGGAAAGGGATGGCAACCAAGCATGAAATTATCACGACCAAAATCAAAGAATCTGGTGAAAATACTGAAATTATCATTGTGGATCCCGAAGCAGAGTACAGTGTCATTGGACGGGCTTTTGGTGGAGAAATGATTGATATTGCGCCCGATTCCCAAACTTATCTCAATGTCCTTGACTTGTCTGAAGAAAATATGGATGAAGATCCTGTAAAGGTAAAATCAGAATTTCTTTTATCCTTTATCGGCAAGTTATTGGATAGAAAAATGGATGGAAGAGAAAAATCGATTATCGACCGAGTTACGAGACTCACCTATCAGTCATTTAAAGAGCCTTCTTTGGAAGAATGGGTCTTTGTCTTGAGCCAACAACCAGAAGAAGAAGCGCAGAATTTGGCACTTGATATGGAACTGTATGTCGAAGGTTCTCTTGATATTTTTTCTCATAAGACCAATATTCAGACAGGATCTAATTTCTTAATCTATAATGTTAAAAAGTTAGGAGATGAGCTGAAACAAATTGCTCTTATGGTTGTTTTTGATCAGATATGGAATCGTGTCGTTCGGAATCAAAAATTAGGGAAGAAGACCTGGATTTATTTTGATGAAATGCAGCTTCTCTTATTAGATAAATATGCCAGTGATTTCTTCTTTAAATTGTGGAGTCGTGTCAGAAAATATGGAGCTAGTCCGACTGGGATAACCCAAAATGTCGAAACCTTATTGTTAGATCCAAATGGTAGACGGATTATTGCAAATAGTGAATTTATGATTCTCCTCAAGCAAGCAAAAAATGACCGAGAAGAACTGGTTCAACTCTTAGGCTTGTCAAAAGAACTCGAAAAATACCTTGTCAATCCAGAAAAAGGGGCAGGACTGATAAAAGCTGGTTCAGTTGTCGTACCCTTTAAAAATAAGATTCCTCAAGGTACTCAATTGTTTGATATCATGAGTACAGATCCTGATAAAATGGCTTCTAATTAAGGGGAAGGTAAATGAAGGATAAAAGAGAAATCATACGTGCCCGAAAGGCATTTAGAAGAAGTCTAAAAGATGAGAAGAAATTCTTGAAACAAGGAAAGAAGGAGGTGAAGAAACAGAAAAAAGATTCTGCTGTGCTGGATGAAAAAGCATGGAAAAAAGAGATAAAAGAAAAGCTAGAGGAGATGAGAGAAGCTTCAAAGGAGAGAATAAAACAAGCAAATGAAGACTACAATCATATTCTTCAAAATAGTCCTCCATCTCTTTTGAATCGGAAAGAATTAAGAGACAGACGGTTGCCTCATGCTAGGAAACGATTGAAAATAGCCAAGAAGCAATTTAGAGAAGCTAAGGTAGAAGCAAAAGAAGAAAGAAAAGAGAGTCGTAAAGAAAGAAAAACCAATCAAAAATTTCTTTATGGTCAGGAATCGAAACAAAAATCTAATTTTTTCTTTCAAGGGAAGAGTTTAGAAGAATTAAAAGCTAAGAAAGAAGTCAAGGCCGCCAAAGAGAATCTAAAATCTACTAAACAAGCCTATAAGTCCAAAAAAGTCAGTAGGAAAGGCAAAACTTTTCTTTATGTCCTTGGACGTGAAGGTGGAGAGTTAGCTTCAGAAAATGAAGATTTAGAAGGTTATCGCACGCTTCAAGAGACCATTAGAAAAGGAAAACGCTATAGTCGGATTTCTTATAATCTTGGGAAAGCTAGTGTCAAAACAGGACAAGCAACAGGTCGTTTTACTAAGAAAAGACTGACCAACACAAAAGAGCGATACCATCATTTTAAGGATGGAAAAGGATGGAAACTAGCGAAAGATAACCCAAGTTCCTTTAAAAATCGGTTTCGAAAATTAAAGAAACAAGGTCTTACAAGTGTTCGAAATATCTATCAAAAACTAAAAGCAGCCTTTTCCTTCTTTACATTTGCGACTGGGAATCCTGTAACCTGGATAGTTGGAGGAATAGTCTTTCTTCTTTTACTTATAATGAGCTTCTTTTTAGGATTTTCATCTTCTAGTTTGATTCAACAAGATGAATTTGAATTAACAAAAGCTTATACCCACCTAACTTGGGAAGATGCAGAACATACTCGCACAAATGACAAAGGAATTACCTATTACACAAAAGTTGATGATGTGATGGGGTATATGAACTTTAAATTCCATGACTATGAGTTACACAAACCAGTTCACTTATTTAGTTCAGAAACTTACAAGGATTATCTATCTACTTTGTGGCATGATTTAAACGATGGGGAAGATTTGAAATCCATGCAAGACCTCTATGAAACTCCTAAGTATAAACTATCGAAAGACGATCAAGAGGAAATGAAGGAACTAAAAGAAGAAGGTGTGTATGCTTCCATGCAGGAATTGGACAATCCATTTGAGGGGAAAAGCAACGAAGATAGTCTAACCATGACTTATCGTTATGGATACTATGATTTAGACGGAAAACCTACCCTTCAGGAGTACATTCTACTAGAAGCAAAGGCTCACCAAACGATTGTCGCACCAATGGATGGAGTTGTATCTCTAGATGGCGACAATGTTATTCTCACTAACGGAAAAGGAGAGAATGAGAGTAGATTGACCTTGTATTCTATTCATAATGGCCGTGCGATTGAGGGGACAAGAGTCCTAACGGGTGATATTATTGGTGAAACACCAGACGATACAGGTTTGAAAGTTTCCTATCAAAAGTATAAGAACAAGAAAGAAAAATTGGTGTATGTCAATCCGCAATTTTATTTTCCAAAGGTCATTCAACTTCAGACCACTATCTTACCTGCCATTGGTCAGTTTGGTGGGGATGAGTTTGAACGAGCAAAACATATTTATGAGTTTTTGAAATCTCAAGGGGCAAGTCCCCAAGCCATTGCGGCAATTTTAGGAAATTGGTCTGTAGAGTCTTCTATCAATCCTAAACGAGCTGAAGGGGATTATTTATCTCCTCCAGTTGGCGCCACCGATTCTTCATGGGATGATGAAAGCTGGTTAGCGATAGGAGGGCCAGCCATTTATAGTGGTGCTTATCCTAATATCCTTCATAGAGGTTTGGGGTTAGGTCAATGGACGGATACCGCAGATGGTTCAACACGTCATACAGCTTTATTGAATTATGCACATATCAAAAATAAGAAGTGGTATGATTTAGACCTCCAACTTGATTTTATGCTTCACGGGGATAGTCCTTACTATCAAAGTTGGTTAAAGGATTTCTTTGGAAATACGGGCAGTGCAGCCAATCTAGCCCAACTCTTCCTTACCTATTGGGAGGGAAATTCTGGTGACAAACTACTGGAAAGACAAACCAGAGCAACGGAATGGTATTACCAAATTGAAAAAGGCTTTAGCCAAACAAACGGAGGACAGGCAAAAAGTGATCCACAATCCCTTGAAGGGGTTCGTGGGGACTTGTATGATCATTCTGTTCCTGGTGGTGGAGATGGTATGGCTTATGCCTATGGACAATGTACATGGGGTGTTGCGGCTCGTATGAATCAGTTAGGCTTAAAATTAAAAGGAAGTAATGGAGAGAAGATTTCAATCATTAATACCATGGGAAATGGTCAAGACTGGGTTGCGACAGCTTCAAGTCTTGGTGGAGAAACGGGTTCCACACCAAAAGCAGGTGCTATTGTTTCTTTTGTAGGAGGTACACATGGGACACCAGCAGACTATGGTCATGTGGCTTTTGTCGAGAAAGTATATGATGATGGTTCTTTCCTTGTGTCTGAAACTAACTATGGGGGTAATCCTAACTATACCTTTAGAAAAATCTCTCAAGCAGATAGTGCCATTAGTTTTGCCTATACAACGAAATAAAAAAATCATGTCATCAGTTTAGGTGACATGATTCTTATTTTTTATAGAGTGACATATTTAATGCCATAGGCTGATAACTTACTTGATGATCGTCTTTAATCAATTGACTGTAAGCAACAAATCCAAACTGTTCATAAAATTGAATGACTTTAGGATGATTGATACTATCTAAAAATACCATCTGAGTTCCTACAATTGCTCGAAATTCTTCAATTTTTTGAATTACAATTTCAAATAACTCTTGTCCTGATAGTTTATTTAGCTTTGTGTTTTTGCCGAATTGACCGATAAGTAACACAGGTAGATAATCAATATTTTTGGGACTTTTCCCTTTTAGGACGAGTTTCTTTTTTAAGGATTTCTCTAAATCAGAAATATCAACAACTTTGAGAGATAAACTAAAGAATCCTATGATGTTATTTGTTTCAGTTTCTTCAACGATAAAATTACGAGAACGATGTTGTTTTTCAAAATTGGGGGCTTTATCAGATAGATAAGTCAACATCTCTTCATTACCGTTGAAATCAACATTTTCTAAAATGATAGTTTTAAATAGATCCTGAACTTGTTTCTCAGTTTTATCAGGAGCTAGCACTTGAATATTTTCAAGATATTGCTTAAGTGGTGTTACTTGAATTGTCATCTTACAGATACTTTGAAATGAGTTTATTTTTCGTTGGAGCGGTAGCGTCCTGTGATTCAATAGATTTCAAGACTGCTTGTAGCTTTTTAGATGGTTTATGATTAAGAATTTTTAGAGCATCTTCATTTGTTAGTTTTATATCACGTGTTAAACTGATTGTAGCCATTTGTTCTACCTCCTGTTTCTACTTAAATTCATTATAGCTTATTTTGAACAAAAGTTCAATCTGAAGATAGTATATGTTTTCTATAGTGTATAAATCTAAAATAAGTTTTTCTCTTGCGTTTGTAGCTCATATTCGTTAGAATAATGGTGTAGATGAGTGGTTGGCTCATGGTCAATCTGATAGTAATCTTGGACATAAGGGCCAAGCGGTGGCGGACACCAGAACGAAATCCGATAGCAATCTTGGACGTAAGGGCCAAGCGGTGGCAGACACCAGAATAAACCGACTGACTAGGTGGCTTACAGGTTCTGTAAGTCATCTTTTTTACTTTGATAGTAACGTTTTATCATTTTAAGGAGAACGAGGTTTTGGCTCGTTCTCTTTTTTGTTGTGATACTTCTTTCAAGGAATATTTGGTAGGATTGGAGTGAAAAAAGATTAACTAGGAAAGAAGGAAGTATATGGAAGCCATTTATCAACGTGATTCGGATCAAGATGGACTGACTGATGCTCAAGAATTTGCGCTAGGAACCAATCCTCTTAGCGCAGATTCTGATGGTGATGGTCGTTCAGATTTAGTGGAAGTAGAAGAAGGAACCAATCCCTTAGAAAAGGATTTACAAAACATAGATCAAATAAGTATAACTGAACCGTCTTCAGTATTTATGGAAATGAAACAAAAGATTTCAGATATGATGGAGAGTCACTACAAGGAATTTATACAGGCTCTTATTAGTATTGAAACAGGGATTGAAAACGAACAAGACCTTGAAGACTTATATACTTACTACATGAGAACAGATTCTGTTTCTCTTTTGTCTAGTGATTTAGAAACCAGTCCTCAAGAGGTTGAAATGGAGATAGAGTTGTAGGGGAATCATGTGATTCTCCTATTTTCATATAGATGAAAGGAGCGAGTATGGAAGTAATACAATTATTGGCTATGTTTCGTGGAACAATTCCAAAAGATAGGGAGAAAATGGACCTATTTCTTCGTTATCAAGCGCAACATTTTGATGAGAAATGGCAGGATTTGGTAGAGAGTTTTTTGACTGAAGAGGGGAAGATAGAAGAGATACCTCATGTCTATTCGTTTCATCAAGATATTGTTTCTTTTCTAGAGGCCAGTTCTGAAAATAATGACCAAGATCTAGAAAGTTACACAAGAAATTTTGGACAAGTAGGTTTAGATAAATTATCTCAATTAAGTAATTGGGAGAAAAACTTGGTGCTAGAAGTCGCAACCTATAACCTTTCCACTCGATTTTACATCCAATCTGAAAAAGAGAAGCTAACACCATTAAGTGAGCTTGTATTTCATCAGAATCAGGATGTCAATTTAGTCAATGTCTATCGAGTTGCAAATAATCTATCTGACCGCATTAGTAGAGATATAGAGGAGTTTATTCTAATGGTTGATTCCAAAGAACTAAAAAAAGAAGTTCTTGAGATTCATTTTGAAGAAAAAGAAGGAGATGTTCTAGCCTATTTGGGTTCAGAATTGATGGCTACTTTAGATATCGTTACGAATCTTATCCATCATGAAGAAAACTACACACAACTCCCACTGACACAAAAGCTGAAGATTATTACTCATTTTGATGAAGTAAAGGCTATAAGAGAAAAGTCTAAGCAAGTAGAGGAAGTGGTCTTACCTTTAGATAATATTGACCAGGTAGAAGAAAATGTGGAAGTTCATTCCCTATCTAAAGTAGATAAAATTGTAGAAGAAGCTTTGAGGGAATATCCAATCAGTTCACAAGTAAGTTATAAAGGTCAAGTATTTCAGTTGGTTTCGATTGAAAATGCCCAGTTAAATGACTTAGTTCGCCTAGAGCTATTCAATGATTCCAAGCAGTTATTTGAAGAAAATCCTATCTTATACTTGAACAGTTTGGAAGAGATTGAACAAGTATTGTCTCTCGTAGAACTTGCAAAAGAAGATTCAGAGATTGAGATTGATTCATCAAGTGAAAGTCAGGAAATAGATTTGTTTTCCTATCTGGAAGAAGAAAATGAAAAGGAAAAAGATAAGGAAACAGAAACGCTTATTGTAGGTATAGAAGAGACGGAAGTCCCCGTTCAAGATTTTGTTTTTCCAGATGATTTAGAGGGCTTTTACCCTAAGACAAATCGAGAAAAAATTGAAACAAATATCGCAGCAATTGAACTTGTTAAAAGATTAGAAAAAGAGGGACGACAAGCGAATCCAGAAGAACAAGAGCTACTAGCCAAGTATGTCGGCTGGGGCGGTCTTGCCAATGAATTTTTCGATGAACTCAATCCAAAGTATGAAACAGAACGTTTAACTCTTAAGAGTTTAGTAAGTAAATCAGAGTACTCCACTATGAAACAAAGTTCTCTCACAGCCTATTATACAGACCCAATGATTATTCGCCAGATTTGGCAAAAATTACTGGATGATGGTTTTGAGGGAGGAAGGATATTAGATCCTTCTATGGGAACTGGGAACTTCTTTGCGGCGATGCCTAGAAGTATACTAGATAAATCAGAACTCTATGGGGTTGAATTAGACAGTGTGACAGGCGCAATCGCAAAACAACTCCACCCCAATACCCATATTGAAGTGCGAGGATTTGAAGATGTTCCCTATCAAAATAATAGTTTTGATTTAGTCTTAACGAATGTTCCTTTTGGAAATTTTCGCATTGCCGATAAAAACTATGATAAACCTTATATGATTCATGATTACTTTGTCAAACACTCACTTGATTTAGTAAGAGACGGAGGACAAGTGTCGATTATCTCATCTATCGGGACAATGGATAAGCGGACAGATAATGTCTTACAAGAGATTAAAACCAACACTCATTTTTTAGGGGGAGTTCGTTTGCCGGATACGGCTTTTAAAAAGATTGCAGGTACTCGAGTGACCACAGACCTCCTCTTCTTTCAAAAGGATCAAGCAAAGAATCTTAATGAAGATGAGCTTGTCTTTGGTGGCTCTATTCCCTTTGAGGAGGATAAGCGTGTCTGGATCAATCCTTATTTTGATGGGAAATACAATACACAAGTTTTGGGTGAATATGAGATACGTAATTTTAATGGAGGAACTCTCAATGTTAAGGGAGTATCAGAAACATTAGCTACTGAAATAATGAAAGCATTCGAGAATGTGGAAGCACCTAAACAAATTGACAATTCTTTGAAAGCACCTGTTTTTATCAAAGAAGAAGTGGATAATTCTATCCCAAGTCGTATACGTGAGGACTTAGCGCTCTATTCTTTTGGATATGAGGGAAATCAAATTTATTACCGAGATACGCATGGCATTCGGAAAAGTTCAAAAGTAGACGAAATTAGTTATTATGTAGATGAGAAGGGAGAGTTTAAAGCTTGGGACAGTTCTTTGTCTGAACATAAAATAGACCGATTCGTGCAACTTCATTTGACAGATGAGGAAGCACTAGATGTTTATAAGTCAGAAGAAGCGAGTAAAAGGGGGAAATATAAGGGACTGTTCAAAAAAACTGTCTTTTATGAAAGTCCCTTATCGGATAAGGATATTAGTCGCATTAAGGGCATGGTTGATTTGAGAGAGACCTATCAATCCTTAATTGAAATTCAACGTCATCAAGATTATAGTCGGACAGATTTTCAGGTATTACTTAGTAAACTCAATCGTGACTATGACCGCTTTGTAAGTCAATTTGGATACTTGAATGCCTCCGTTAATCGGAACTTATTTGATAGTGACGATAAGTATTCTTTACTAGCAAGTTTAGAAGATGAATACATTGATTCTAAAGATCAGAAAGTAAAATATAAAAAATCTTTAGCCTTTGAGAAAGCATTGGTTAGGCCAGAGAGAGTGATTGCAAGAGTTTCAACGGCTCTAGATGCCTTAAACTCTAGTTTATCGGATGGTAGAGGGGTTGATTTAGACTATATGGTATCAATTTATCCCGAACATAGCCAAGCTGCTATTTTAGATGAGTTAGGTGACCAGATTTTAATGGATCCAGAAAGCTATTTAAGAGGGGAAAGAAAATATCTTTCTAAGAACCAGTTTTTATCAGGAGACATTCTCAACAAGATAGAAGTAGTTCAACTATTAGTGGAGGAAAACAACCAAGAATGTGACTGGTCCCATGCTTTAGATTTGTTAGAATCTGTTCGCCCTCCACGGATTCATCTGGCAGATATTGAGTTTAAAATAGGGTCACGTTGGATTCCTCAATCCGTTTATGGTAAATTTGCCTTTGAATGTTTTACCAATCGTGAATTTGAATTGTCTTCTCCTGATGTTGAACAAGTCATTGAAGTGAATCCTGTCGATGGCCAGGTTCATTTAAGGACATCATTTGCTTATCGCTATCCAAGTGCCAAAGATAGTAGTCTTGGAGTCAGTGGGTCACGTTATGATACAGGAAGAAAGATATTTGAGAATTTACTAAATTCAAACCAACCGACGATTACTATGACTGTTACGGAAGGAGAAAAGAAAAAGACCATCACAGATTTGGAAAAAACATCTGTTCTAAGAGCAAAAGAGCAGTATTTACAAGAGCTCTTTCAAGAATTTGTCTCACGGTATCCAGAAGTCCAACAAGTCATCGAAGAAAGTTATAATCGTCTTTATAATCGAACGGTTAGTCGAGAGTATGATGGTAGCCATCTAGTCATTGATGGCTTGGCACAAAACATCAGTCTTCGTCCTCATCAAGAGAATGCCATTCAAAGAATCGTAGAAGAAAAAAGAGCTTTATTAGCTCATGAGGTAGGTTCAGGAAAGACCTTGACCATGCTTGGTGCTGGGTTTAAATTAAAGGAGCTGGGGATGGTTCATAAGCCCTTGTATGTGGTGCCCTCTAGTTTGTCTGCTCAGTTTGGCCAAGAAATCATGAAATTTTTCCCCACTAAAAAAGTCTTTGTGACCACTAAGAAAGATTTTGTTAAGGCGAGAAGAAAACAATTTGTGTCACGTATTATTACAGGAGATTACGATGCCATTGTCATTGGGGATTCTCAATTTGAAAAAATCCCTGTCAGTAAGGAAAGACAGATGAATTATATAGAGGATAAACTCAATGAACTACGAGAGATTAAAACACATTCTGAAAATAAGTATACTGTTAAAGAAGCAGAGCAATCAATAAGTGGTCTAGAGAAACAATTGGAAGAACTCCAACGCTTTAATCGTGATAGTTTTATTGATTTTGAGAACTTAGGAATTGATTTTCTCTTTGTGGATGAAGCACATCACTTTAAAAATATTCGTCCAATTACTGGACTTGGGAATGTAGCAGGAATTACCAATACAACTTCTAAGAAGAACGTGGATATGGAAATGAAGGTTCGACAGATTCAGGAAGAACATGATTTTAAAAATATTGTCTTTGCGACAGGAACACCTGTTTCCAATTCTATTAGTGAGTTGTATACTATGATGAACTACATTCAACCAGATATCTTAAAACGCTATCAAGTTGATTATTTTGACTCTTGGGTAGGTGCTTTTGGAGAAATTCAAAACTCTATGGAATTAGCTCCTACAGGGGATAAGTACCAACCTAAGAAACGATTTAAAAAGTTTGTCAATCTACCTGAGTTGATGAAAATTTATAAAGAAACAGCCGACATTCAAACACAAGATATGTTGGATTTACCTGTTCCAGAAGCTCATATTATCCCTATTGAGAGTGAGTTAACTGAAAACCAGAAACTCTATTTAGAAGAATTAGTTATGAGGTCAGATATGGTCAAATGTGGAACAGTTGATCCGAGCCAGGATAACATGTTAAAGATAACAGGTGAGGCACGGAAACTAGCTATTGATATGCGTTTATTGGACTCTAGTTATAGTCTAGCAGACAATCATAAACTGCTTCAGGTAGTGGATAATGTTGAAAGAATTTATCGTGAAGGAATGGGAAATAAGGCTACTCAGATGATTTTTTCAGATATTGGCACACCTAAGAAAAAGGATAATGGCTTTGATGTTTATTCTGAAATAAAGGCTTTATTAGTTGATCGAGGAATCCCTAGTAAGGAAATTGCCTTTGTACATGATGCCAATAGTGATGAAAAGAAGAATAGTTTGTCTCGAAAGGTCAATGCAGGAGAGGTGCGGATTCTCCTTGCCTCAACTGAAAAAGGAGGAACAGGTTTAAATGTTCAGAGCAAGATGAAAGCAGTTCACCACCTGGATGTACCGTGGAGACCAAGTGACATTCAGCAACGCAATGGACGTATTATCCGACAGGGAAATGAAAACAAGGAAGTGGATATTTACCACTATATTACCAAAGGTTCGTTTGATAATTATCTATGGGCAACTCAGGAGAACAAACTTCGTTATATTAAGCAGATTATGACTTCTAAGGAGCCGATTCGTGCTGCAGAAGACATTGATGAGCAGACTATGACGGCTTCTGATTTTAAGGCGCTAGCAACAGGTAATCCTTATCTCAAATATAAGATGGAACTAGAGAATGATCTAACTCTATTAGAAAATCAAAGACGCGCCTTTCAACGCAGCAAGGATCACTATCGTCATACGATCTCTTACTGTGAAGAAAATATGCCCATTCTTGAGAAACGATTAAGCAAGTATGAAGGCGATATTCAACAGTCTGAAATATCGAAAGACCAGGCATTTTCTATGACAGTAGGCAAGCAAGTTTTTGAGCAAAGAGCTGAAGCAGGGGAATCCCTACACCGTCTTATCCGTCATAATCAAGCTGACAGCAAAGAATTTCGAACCCTAGCAAGCTATCGAGGATTTGACATTAAAATGCTTAGTCTTCCAACAAATCAACCTCTTCCCGAAACCTTCTCTGTTAAGATTGTAGGAGAAAATCAGTATTCTGTCAGTTTAGATTTGTATTCTCCTTTGGGGACAATTCAAAGGCTTCAGCATACGATTGATCACATTAAAGATGACCAAGTGAAAACACAGAACTTATTGGATGAATTAAAGGATAAATTGACTACTGCTAAGGTAGAAATTGAGAAAAATTTTCCAAAGGAAGAGGACTATCAAACAAAAAAGGCCGAATACGATGTACTCGCGCCATTGATTGAAACAGAAACGGATTTAGATATTATTGATCAGGTCTTAAGACAATTCCACGAAAAAGGAAACGAAAAGCAAGAACAACTTTCTTTTGAATTAGATTAAAAAATAGATACAAATAGCGGACAAGAAAAGAAAAGCGCGGTAAAATAAAGATAGAAAGAAACGAGGTAACGATTATGATGGAAGATACCTATTATCAATTAGAAGAGGCTTTGGTACAGGGATTTCAAACACCTGAAGAATACCAAGCCTACAAGGAGTTAAAGGAACATTATGAGGAAGTGACAGGGGATTACAGCTTTTCCAAACGAGAACTTACTAGCCAATTGGAAATCGCTCTTCAGAATCATCGAGGTGTGGACTTTGAAGAACATGAAAAAGAGGAGTATTTGGACTTAGTTCAAAAGCTAGAGGAATTTGATTCCTCTCTTGCCACTCATTACCGTCAGTTGATTGACTAGAAAGGAGAAAGTCATGAATGATTTACTCCTTGTCCCAGTAATTTTTTTAGCAGTAGGAGGAATTCTCATTCTTTTATGGAGACTCTTTCTTATTGCCAGTGGACTTTTCCTTATTGGTTTTGTAAGTTTTCTTATTTTCGTAGAAGTCTATGGATTCTATCTTCTCTTTACAGAGACTGAACTTTACACGGAAGATTTGGCACAGAATGGATTATTTGGTTTTACGACTTTCTTTATCATCTTTAATTTAGTTTTACTTGTATTAGTAAGTTTGGCGGGATACAAATGGAAGAGGGGATATTAACAAAAGTGGAGAAAACTATATTAGTTCCTCTCCACTTTTACGTTTCTAGCTAATTGGTAATTATAACTTATTACGATTGAAGTCACCTATCCTTATCTTTCAAAAAATGATCAATCTTAGCCATCATGAGCTTGTGCTCGTATATTTTACAGATATCACGAGCCTGTAAATAATAGTCAAGAATTTCATCGTGCTTTAAAAAATCTTTTCCGGCATTTGCAACGATAGTTAAAAGAGGCGCCAGCTGATAGCTGGTCTCTTTTTGTTTACAAAAGTCAATGGTTTCTAAGGCTTCTTGGACGGCTTCTAATTCGTTCCCTTTAGAGTGTAAATAATAGGCGAAATTATATTTAACTCGAATATAACCAAATAAATACTCTTGGTGGTTTAAATCTTTTTCCTGATACAAACTGATAAGAAGTGAGTTATTTTCTTCGTATTCTGCATCACGCCCTACAGAAAAATAAAAATTAGATAAAGTATTGAGGAGTTTAAGATACACAGATGAGCTAACCGAAAGCTTTGGCAAAGCGTTTTCTAGACTGGCGATAGCTTCATCTTTGGAACTATGTAAGTAGAAAAGGATAATCGCTTGAATCCATAGAAGATAAAATTCATCCTCAGTAGAAAGATACTGAGACTTTTCTTTTTCTAAGTTTAAGAGGTATTCTAAATCCTCGTAATTACGATCTTCAAGTAATTTTTCTGCTAATTTCTTAAACGGTGTTATATTGGAAGTCATTTCAATCTGTTCATCGAAAAAATATTCTAAAGGAACTTGAAGCCGATTTGCAAGTTTATAGAGTAAATCAGCAGCAGGCATATAGTTGCCACGTTCTATTTTGCTGATTTGGCTTTGCTCACAAATTCCTTCGGAAAGTGTTTTTTGTGAGAAGCCTTTTTCTTTCCTCTTTGCTTTTAGTTTGTCAGATAATATGCTCATCTTTAAACCTTCTTTAAATAAATTTATGATTAATTATATACTCTTAATCTCTATTTTTCAACTTCCTGGCACAAAAATAGTCTTAAAAGAATTAATAGGAAATAAACTGAAAATAAGAATACTTTTTATTGACAAAGAAGATTTAAAGTAGTACACTTACAAGTGTAAAGATAAGAAAAAAGTGGTTAATATGAGTATTTTAGCAATGTTTCGTAAAATCATTTTATATCATCTTTTTTTAGGATTATTTTGTAAGCGTTTGCTTTTAAAAACTATAAATCAACTACAATATATTTTGGGTTCGAGAGTTATACAACAAGCTGCAACAACTAATGGAGTTGATCTGTACTGGCGGATTGATTTGTTAAACTTTTTGTGGAGTAACATTTATACAATGGATCGTGTAACAGATTGAAGAGCTTAAAGGGGGCTTGTAAGTTTGATATACTCTATTACCCTCTCATATAACTAGTTATACAGGAACTACTCTATTATATCTCTTAATGTGGGTGTATGAATGTTCGGAGGAGAATTAAAATGAGAAATCCAGTAATACAGACATTTAATTTATCAAAATCCTATGATGGGAAAATTGTCTTAGATAGGATAGATTTTACATTAAGACAGGGAGAAATCTATGGCTTACTAGGAAGAAATGGTGCTGGAAAGACAACATTTATCAAGGCTATTTTAGGCTTGATAGCGATGGATAGTGGTGAAGTGAATATTCTATCTGAAAAACTGTTGGGGGAATTTTCTAAAGACTTGCTATCTCAAATGGGTGTGGTATTGGACAGTGCTTCTTTTTATCCTAATTTAACGGGACCTGAAAATCTCTCTATTTTTGCAAGATTGAGAGGAATTTCGCTAAAACAGGTAGAGCAAGCTTTACAAGTAGTAGGATTAGATGGGGAAAATAAAAAACTATTCAAGCAGTATTCTCTGGGAATGAAGCAAAGGTTAGCAATTGCTAACGCTATTATGCACCAGCCGAAAATTCTGATATTAGATGAACCAACAAATGGTTTGGATCCTATTGGTATCCTTGAAATGCGCCATTATCTAAAGGAACTCAGTACCAATCATGGCATTTCGATTTTAATATCCAGTCACATTATTTCAGAACTTGAAAAGCTTGTAGATAGAGTTGGGATACTGCATGATGCCCACCTTATGGCTGAAAAGACTATGCATGAATTAATAGATGGTGCAGAGAAAAGGAAAATCCACCTAATTGTTTCGGATGCTTCTCAAGCTAAGGAAGTGCTTTGCAGGATAAATCTGCAAGAACAGATTAGTATTCTTTCGGATATAGAACTTGAACTTCAGGGAGAATCACCTACTTTTGACATTGCGGTCGTATCTAACTCCTTAAAAGACAACGGAATAGTTCTAAAAGAATATTCTTATAAAAACAATGAAAGTTTAGAGGATTACTTTAAGCGGGTAACAGGAGGTGAGGGAATTGCTTGATTTAGTGAAGATTGAATTTCTCAAACAAAGGCATCAAAAACTGAATTTTGTCGTATATGGTGTTGTTTCCCTCTACCTAGCTCTCATCTGTTATTATGTAAATGATGCGAGAGGCTTGTTTGACTCCTTTCCCTTTGTCTATAAATTTTCTTTGTCTTATTTAAACTTTTTGATTCTCCCTTTGTATTGTGTTTCCTATACAATACAGGCATTTGGTGTAGAATATCGCTATCGCATCATGAACAACTTGAAACTCGCTTCAGCAAATCTGATGAAGACATTCTGGGCTAAGATTTTGTATATTGAAATCAACGCTCTGTGTATCATGTTATTCACCTATATTTCGGTTTCCTTATTTGCACTACTATCTCGCTTTTCTTCAACAGTCAGTTTGTCTTTATTATTAAGATTCTTCTATCTTTGTATGAGTAGTGGTGTCTTAATTCCCATGGGAGTATTTCCTTTAGTTGCTTTGGTCATGATAAAAGTAAGAGGCAAGGAGATAGTTGGAAATTTGGTTGGCGTCATGTATGTTTTAGTGTCATTTTTTTTAGCAAGGACGAGTCCAAATATCAGTCCAGTAACAAGTGCTAACAGTTTAATCTGGGAAGGAAACAGAGAAGGAGTGGTGCTTCAACAGCCAGCTATCTTATCGATTGTTGTACTAGGTTTATCTTTACTTGTTTTGTCTTTCTTGTCCATTAAATCTTGGTTAAGAAAGGTGGATGAATAAATGTTGATGCTAGAATTGACTAAACTAAGAAGGCGAAAGATACTGTATATGATTCCCTTTGTAGCCATCCTGCTCTTTTTGTTAGAGTATATGATTGGTCATCAGATTTATCAAGGGCATTCGTACGGCAGTGTGAATGGCTGGTATGTAGAAAATGGTTTCTTCTTTTTGAACTACTATTTTCTCCTCCCTTTTGCGAGCATGATTTTAGTGGATTTGATAAGAATAGAACAAGTGTCTAAAACGATTTCAAATCTCAGACTGATTCCTGTTGATTTGAAACAATTACTCCAAGCGAAGTTTATGCTTGCTTTATTGATTAATCTACTAGTCAGTGAATTCACTTTTTTGGCTATGCTGGTCCTAGAGTTAATGGATGGTGATTTTGCTTTCTCTAGTCTTGCAATCTTATCTTGGGTACTTGTTTATGGAGCAATTGCTTTTGCTTATACACTGTCTGCTGGTATTATTGTCCTCTTCTTAGGAAAATATCGGAAGGAACTTATCCTTGCCCTACCACTTGCCTTTTTATTGTCATTTGCAGGTTTGTTTACTTTAACAACGGTTGTTGGGCGGTATTATCTGGCAAATGTACTACTAATTATCATGGAGGAATTCACGGTTTTAACAGTTTCTGTATATGCCATATGGCTAGTTACCTTGGTGACATGTCTCCTTTATTTGTTGGCAGATAAACGCATGATGAACATTATTTTTGCTTATAAATGATTGAATTTCATATAACTTTTGGTGTTATGAATACAGAGGGTTTAATCATTCTTTTTAAGAAAAAAATGTGAACTTTTTAGATTGTCAAAAGACTTTATCTGAATCTAAATTCGGATAAGGTTTTTTATTAGCCTCGATTCTTTCATACACTTCATAGCTAAATTGGAGCAATAATTTATGATAATTTTTATCCTTACTATTATTACTTGTATTTACGGCTTGTTTATGTCGTTCAATATGAGAAAGAGCTCTTCTCAAATTTTCTTCTTTTAAATTTTTCATAGTTACATTATAAGATGAAGACATCTAGTTTTGATTTTTTTCTCTGAACTGTACGATTTTGCGCCTGAAATGTAGGAATCACCTTTCGTTAAGGTGTGATAAAACTTACAAGTTCTTTTTGTTATTCTTGACCTAGTTTTTATAGAAAGAAGGTCTAAGATGTTAAATAAAGTCAAAACTAAAGCCTTAATTAGTGTTGGAGCAGTGGCTGCAACTAGCTTTATTCTCATGATGGGATATACTGCTGGTCAACATTCTACTGCTAAACAAAGTCACAAAGAAATCGAATTGGCTGCAGCTAAACTTGTAGAGGACAAACAAGCAGAAGAAAAAGCAAGTATTTTGTCATCAGATACTGTAAAAGAATTTTTGACACAGTACTATACGAAAGAAAAACTAGGGGAAAATAATACACGTATTCAACCTTATATGACTGAATCAGCTTATTCTCAAGAATTGTCAAGTCAAAATGATGCCATGAACCAAGTTTATAAGGACTATATTTTGGATTATCATTTTGAAAAAGCTGATATCTTTGTCAATCAGACTACGAATCAAGCTATTGCCATGGTCTCTTATAATGTAACCTATGTATCTGATTTAAAGAATGCCAACCAATCAAAGACTAATCAGACAGAAACAAGAACAGTTAAGTTATCCTATTCTAAACTACCTGGTAAGTTATTGGTCAACCAAGTACAGGTTTGGAAATCTGGATTAGATGATTTGGATAAGGCCACTCCCAAAACTTTGGAAGAATCCTCATCTGTTCCATCACTGCCAAATACTACAACAAAATGATGATATTGCATGGAAATAGAAGAATGTAAGCAAATTTCAATTCTTGATGTAGCCAATCGTTTAGGTATCTCCTTTAAACAAGTTTCGAGCAGTGTCTATGAACATCCTGAACACGATTCATTTCGGATTTTTTCAACTACCAATACTTTTAAATGGTTTTCAAGAGATATTCAAGGTGATGTCATTGATTTTGTTCGACTTGTTAAGGGAATTTCTTTTAAAGAAGCTCTAGCTTTTCTTTCTGAAGAACCTTTTCAAAAAGAAGCTGTTCAAGAAAAAAGAGAGAGACCATTTTATTATCCTTTAAATAGAATAGAAGATTCTAACTGCAGTCTGGCCAGATATTACTTAACTGAATGTAGAGGAATTTCAGAAGAAATCGTACAAAGGATGATTCAACAAGGTTTAATAGCACAAGCAAGCTGGAAAACAAATGAAACAGTTGAACCTGTTATTGTTTTTAAAAGCTTTGATCATCGTCACAAACTGCAGGCAGCAGGCTTACAAGGGATTTATAAGAATCACTCTCTTCCTAGAGAGAGGCTAAAAACGATTCTAAAAGGAAGCCATGGACATGTTGGAATATCCTTTGACATTGGTAAACCAAATAGACTGGTCTTTTGTGAATCGTTCATCGACTTGATGAGCTATTACGAACTGCAGCAACAAAGTCTATCTGATGTTCGTTTGGTATCTATGGAGGGATTAAAAAGGTCCGTTGTGGCTTATCAAACTTTACGACTGATAGCTGAAGAAAATCAGAAGTTGGAATTTTTAGATACAGTAATACCTTCAAAATTATTGCCTTTGATCAATACAATTCGTGATACCACCAGCTATTTTAATAATCATCCTGATTTATTGACCCTGGCAGTAGATTGTGATGATGCAGGTAAAGATTTTTCTGATAAGTTATCTAGATCAGGATTTCCTGTTTTACTGGATTTACCTGATAATGAATCTGGGAAAGAAAAAAGAGACTGGAACGATATTCTTCGAGAAAAGAAATCAGATTTACAATTGATGATCGAGAATGCAAAAGAGACATTGAGGAATCAACCAGTAAGACAAACCTCTCAATGTTTAGAATTGTGATAACAAAATCAAGATGTTTTAGCTAATATTAGAATGAAGGAGGATAGTATATGACCATTATTGAACGCTTAGAAGAAAAGGTCACTAGGCAAGAAAGTAAGGTAGCAAGAGAGACAGAAAAACTCGCTGCTTACAAAGAGCAACTGGAGACAGCGATGTTTGCGACGTTCAAAAGGCGTCAAAGCATTAGTCACATGAGTTTTGAAGAAGCTCTTGACCATGCCTTTGGTAAAGAAAGACAATTCGATGATTCTGAATTTAGAAAGGATGAAATGAGTGAATGACAAAAGATTGGAATTTTAATCAACCATTAGAAAGTAAATCAGAAAATCAAGAAGATCCAGATAAAATTGCGGCCTTATTTGGAAATCATCAAGGAGGTAATGATGTAAATTATGAAGCAGCTTTTCAAAAGAGAAAACAAGCCCCTGTGACGGAATCAAATCCTAGTTCTAAACCCAAAGTTACAGAGGTTAGAACAGGAAAAGAGACAGATATCACTACAAGTTATCAGCAACATCTTAAAAGACTGATTGCAGATAACAATAGCGATATTCAAAGTAGTCAAAAGAAAATTGAAGAGCTACATACGTTGATTGACACAAAGAATAAAGACAATAAGAAATTGCAGTCCATTTATGATGCGATTTCCGAATTACACTAAGCAGTCCTAATAGGCTGCTTTTTTTGAGAGGTTATAGATGTTTACAACATTTTTTAAGAAAAATCACGACAATAGTGATATATTTAAAAAGCTGATTCATAGACTATCTGATATGTCTTCCCAAGATCTTGAAAAAATAGACCGACTGCTAGATATCATTTTCACTCCAGATCAAGGATCAGAACAACTAAAAACAGAATCAACTTACAGAGAAGAAACTTTGGACGACACATTAAAGGAAGCTAAGAATCAACTTCATAAGGAACAATTGGAGAAGAATTTAGAGAGGTTTAGGAAAAACAGTCAATAACGCACCAATTTTGGTGCGTTATGCTTTTTTATGCTATAATTGAATTATAAAAATAAAGGAGTTTGCCATGATTGGAAAGAACATAAAATCCTTACGTAAAACACATGAATTAACACAACCCGAATTTGCCCGAATTATAGGAATTTCTCGAAATAGCTTGAGTCGTTATGAAAATGGAACGAGTTCAGTCTCTACCGAATTAATAGACATCATTTGTCAGAAGTTTAATGTATCTTATGTCGATATTGTAGGAGAAGATAAAATGCTCAATCCTGTTGAAGACTATGAATTGACTTTAAAAATTGAAATTGTGAAAGAAAGAGGTGCTAATCTTTTATCTCGACTCTATCGTTATCAAGATAGTCAGGGAATTAGCATTGATGATGAATCTAATCCTTGGATTTTAATGAGTGATGATCTATCTGACTTGATTCATACGAATATCTATTTAGTAGAAACTTTTGATGAAATAGAGAGATATAGCGGCTATTTGGATGGAATTGAACGTATGTTAGAGATATCTGAAAAACGGATGGTAGCCTAATGGAAATCCAAGATTATACCGATAGTGAATTCAAACATGCTTTAGAGAGGAACCTTCGCTCTCTGACAAGAGGAAAAAAGTCCAGTAAGCAACCTATAGCGATTTTGCTTGGAGGGCAAAGTGGTGCTGGTAAGACTACAATTCATCGAATTAAACAGAAAGAATTTCAAGGAAATATTGTTATCATAGATGGCGATAGTTTTCGTTCTCAGCATCCACACTATTTAGAACTGCAGCAAGTATATGGTAAAGATAGTGTTGAATACACTAAAGATTTTGCAGGCAAAATGGTGGAGTCTTTAGTAACAGAATTAAGCAATTTGGGATACAATCTTTTGATAGAGGGAACTTTACGAACAGTTGATGTTCCAAAGAAAACAGCACAACTCTTGAAAAATAAGGGATATGAAGTACAATTAGCCTTAATTGCAACAAAGCCTGAGCTGTCCTATATAAGTACTCTTATCCGTTATGAAGAACTGTACGCCATCAATCCAAATCAAGCACGCGCAACTCCAAAAGAACATCATGATTTCATTGTAAATCATCTAGTTGATAATACCCGACAGTTGGAAGAACTAGCTATCTTTGAAAGAATTCAAATTTATCAACGAGATAGAAGTTGTGTACATGATTCAAGAGAAGATAAAATTTCAGCAGCAGATATTCTTCAAGAGTTACTGTTTGGGGAGTGGAGTCAGGTAGAGAAAGAGATGCTTAAATCTGGAGAAGAAAGATTTAAAGATTTAACTAATTGAAATAGTTGTTAGAACACAAATTTTAAAATATAGTCTACTTATAACTTTTGTTAGTTGTTTAATTAAGGTGGGCGAAAATTTTTTAGAACCAAAAAACGCATAATCTCAGGTGTTGAAAAACTTGAAATTATGCGTTTTCTTGTGGGAAGATTTACTCCATTTTCTTCAGGAATTGAGATTTTGCCCATCTCTTTTTATTATATTTAAGGATATTTGAAAGATATATTTTAGAAAAACAATTATGGAGTTCTTAAATACAGAATATATTATAAATGCTGATTCAAAGTGAAGTTTTATATGTTTTTTGATTTTGTTGAGCATAAAATCTATTAACTAAATTCGAACTACAAAAATTAATTTTAGATGAACTAAACTGTAGGCTTTGGAAAGTTCTCTTATTCGATTTCAGAATGAATCGCTGATACAGGATTAAAAGAACTAAGTATTTCTTTTTGTTTTGAATGAGATACGTGAGTATAGATTTGTGTGATTGATATGGAACTGTGTCCAAGAATTTGTTGAATATATCGAATATCTACATCACTATCTAGAAGCATTGTCGCAAAGCTATGTCTAAACATATGCGGTGTAATAGTTCTAGAAAAGTTATTTTGTTCAACGATTCTTTTTATAACTAAACGTACACTTTGCTCTGACAATGGTTTAAGTGAATATTTCCCTGGAAACAAGAAATCATTGGATTCATTTCTTGTTTTATTTATATATGTTTCTAATAAATTGAATGTTTTTTGATCTCCTAAAAATAGGATACGTTCTTTCTTACCCTTTCCTATAATATGGAGTGTCTTACTGGAAAGATTGATATCTTTGAGATGAATGTGGCAAAGTTCAGAAATTCTGATGCCTGTTGAAAGTAAAAGTGAAATAATTAGTAGATTTCTTTCAGCGTGTTGTTTTTGATAGTCAGTTTTAGATACAATTACTTTCCGTTCTAAATATATAAAAATGCTTTTCAGAATGTCATACGGAATCGTTTTAGGCAATACTTTTTCAGTTCTAAATTGAAAGCGCAATTGATTGAAGGGATTCTCTTCAATTATGTTCTGGTATTTTAGATAGTTATAAAACACCTTCATACAAGCAATTTTTCTTCTTAATGTATTCGTTTTTATGTTAGATCGTGTCAACTGTTCTATATAGGATTCGACATTATCATAGTCTGAGTTATAAAATTGCATAAGATCATTCTTATAAGCGCGAATCGTGTGCGAACTCAAACGCTTATGAGTTTTGCAATAATCTAAGTAAGTAGAAATAAGTTTATAATCCATAAAAATCTCCTTTATCAATAATCATGCTATTATAAACCTATTTAGGTGCTTTGTATAGCGATAATAAATTGTTATCGATAGGAGAAGTCAGTGTATAAAATTAATAAATTTGAAGGTGAAATCTATCAGAAGTTAAATAAAATTCTTGATTCATATAACCAAGAACAGAATAGCGTAATAAATCTTGCTGCATGTATTAGCTATCCATTCACCGAAGTATTAGAGATTCAAAGTTTCCCTCTCGCTACTCTGCCAACAGAGGGAGCTGTTGAAAAACGCTTTTTTCCTCATTGTACTTCATTGGATAATATTGAAATATATTCAGAAGAATTGTGTCTTCAACTTTTTGATTTAAATCCTGGTGATTATAGAGTTAATGTGCAACCACATTCAGGAACTCAGGCTAACCAAATAGTCTATAATTGTGTTTTAGAAAGTGACGATTATATTTTATCGTTATCTCCAAAAGACGGAGGACATATTTCACACACTTATACAGGCAAAGGTACTGTAAAATATTATCACTTAGATCATGATTTAAATATTGATTATATCGAATTAAAGGAATTATTAGATAAATATAAACCTAAATTGATTATTATTGGTGCTTCATCGTATGGAAATGAATTTAATTATCAACAAATTTATGAAATTATAAAAGAGGTTAGCCCCAATACCCTTATTTTAGCGGATATTTGCCATAGTGTTTTATATATTATGGCAAAGCTACATAAGTCGATTTTTCCATATGTCGATTTCGTTACTTTTACAATGGATAAATGTTTACGTGGGCCTCAAGGAGGAGTACTAATGTATCGTTCTATATTTGAAGAAAAAATAACTAATTCAATTTTTCCTAGAACACAGGGAGGTCCTACACAAAATGCATTATTTGCGAAATGTATCTGTTTAATCAAATTATTATCAATAGATATTCAAGATTATGCACAACAGGTTATAAAAAATACTTTATTGTTTATAAAACAATTAAGTAAAGAAGGGGTTGATGTTGTTTATAAAAACTCAAAGACTCATATAATTTTAGTTAATCTACTGAATCTAAACTTGAGTGGTAAGGATGCAGAGAATCTACTTTTTCAACATAAAATATTAGTTAACCGAAATCAAATTCCAAATGATACACACGGACCAATGACGACTTCAGGAATAAGATTAGGAACAATCGGAATTACAAATTTATCCTATACTGATGATGATATTAAAAAATTAGCTAAACTAGTAGCTAATTTATTAAAATATAAACAATATGATTATTCCATATATTTAGATCTCATTCGCAAGTACCATGAACAAATTAATATCTCCAATTAGGAGAAAGACCTATACAGAAATTATATTTTTTGTAAGGAATCAACAGATAGTATTTAGTGAGTCCGTCTTGATAATCATCAATATAAGTTTTTTCACAAACAAAAGGAATATCATCAAATTGTTGTAAATTGTATACTATTTGAAATTTATACCAAGGATCGTCTATGAGTGGAATTTCTTCCTCAAAGTTTCTTAGTGAATTTTGAAATTCTGTAAAAGAGATTCTTTCAGAAATCAATTCAATAATTAATTTGTTTAACTTGAGCATCCTAATATCTAAGGTCAAAGCTTTAGGACATTCTTGAAGTGATTTATTTATAAACTTCAGAGATTGTTGATAATTTTTATTCATCAAAAAAATAATTGATTTATTACAATATGGTTCAAAAATTTCATTTGAATCATATTTTTTTAGTATTTTTATGGCCTTATTTAGATTCTCTAAAGCTATATCATATTCTCCGTCCCAGATATTAACAACACCTAAATTATTATATACTGTTGCAACAGGTATTTGATATTCATTACGTTGAAAATAGTCCAATGCTAGTTTGAGATTTTCGGTAGCTTCTTTAGTTGGGAAATAATGAGCAGAATTTCGTAAAATAATATAATAGAAGTCGTCTTTTTCTACAGAATTCATGCTTTCATTAAGGAGTTTAATTGCCTCTCGATCTTTACCTAAATGACCATAAGCATTTAGCTTGTAGAGTAATGTTCCAGAGCAATTTTCTAACTTTTCCAGTGAGGAATATACCACAATGGAGTTACTATCGGTAGCAATGCTGATTGTCATTAGTACCTTTGCGTTGGACTTTATCCATACAGACCGAAGTATTTTCAAGATTGTAGACTTAGACGAAGCATGGAGCTTCTTACAGGTGGCACAAGGGAAAACACTATCTATGAAGCTGGTTCGTGCTGGTCGTGCTATGAACGCTGGGGTATATTTCGTGACCCAAAATACAGATGACCTCTTAGATGAAAAACTGAAAAATAACCTCGGCTTAAAATTTGCCTTTCGTTCCACTGACCTTAACGAGATTAAAAAAACCCTTGCCTTTTTTGGTGTAGACCCAGAGGACGAAAACAATCAGAAGCGATTGCGTGATT